>Ga0157359_1000667_pt1 | contig 12916 bp, 11 predicted proteins | sample AttcapACBM3_FD_111482 | JGI IMG/M metagenome (GOLD analysis project Ga0157359, IMG submission 111482) | Fungus gardens microbial communities from leaf cutter ant in Botucatu, State of São Paulo, Brazil - Atta capiguara ACBM3 | ecosystem: Host-associated > Fungi > Mycelium > Unclassified ...
AATATTGAAGTATTAAAAAATGCTTTTGGTATTAGTGCCCAAAATGCTAATAATTTTCAAAAACGCCCTTCTGTGCAAAAGGCATATCAATTTTCTTATGGTGCCTTACAAAAATATGGTCGTTATTTTTTAGCGCCAGGTTTACGTCGCATTATTGAAAAATTCCCGACTCTTCACGAAAAACCATTAACACCCACGCTTCATTTTTTAGTGGGGATTTTAAATGGTATTTTTGGAGACTATTTGCTTAAACAACATAGTCCCCTTGCCTTACCTATGGTGCTATACGATCACTACGGTGCAATACAACAAGGCGAGCTCGCAGGCCGTATTGTGATTTTGGTTCATGGTCTGTGTATGAATCATCTGACATGGTCAAATGCACACTATGGCGGCATTGGTGAGCGTCTGTTAGCACAGCGTGACCACAACACCATGCTGTATTTAAATTACAACACTGGTCGCCGCATTTCAGCCAATGGCCGTAGTTTCTCTAACTTATTAGAAGATTTGGTACAACGTAATCCACGAATTACCAGCATTGATTTAATTGGACATAGTATGGGTGGACTGGTTTCCCGTAGTGCACTGTTTTACGGTAAACAAAATATGTACCAATGGATACATATGGTCGAAAATCTAGTCTGTATTGGATCTCCTCATCATGGGGCGGTACTTGAGCGCTTTGGTTTTGCATTACAAGATCGACTCGGTGCTTTTCCATTTGTCGGATTATTAGGCCAGTTAGTTAATATCCGTAGTAATGGAATTTTAGACCTACGCCATGGTAGCGTTCGAGATGATGACTGGGAATATATGGATGCCCGCATTGGTATGATGGATGACAACCGTGCTCCAGCTCCGCTACCTTCACATATCAATACTTTTTTAGTGGCAGGAACACTCGAGTTTGAAAAGGTGCGTAATAAAGCACTTACCGTGATTGGCGACTATTTGGTAAGTGTAAAAAGCGCACTGGGCGAACATCCAAATCCACGTTTTCAACTTAAAGTTCCAGACTCACATAAAGCGGTGTTTTATGGCTTAAATCACTTTGAAATTCAATATCACTCCAGTGTTGCCGAGCAGATTACTCGCTGGTTATATCCTCATGTGAATGACTATGTGCAAGAAGGAATTCAAACCCATATTATTGATATGCCGAACTATACGCTCGAAGATTTGGAAGGAATTGTAGAGACGTAAAAAAAGCCCAACTTTTGTTGGGTTTCTTCTAAATTGTATAGTTTACAATCATTTAAATCTGTCATAAGTTTTATATTTAGAAATATTCTTAATCGATGTTTCCTTAAGTAAATATCCATTTAAGACAGATATAATATTTATATCTTCCCCTATTTTACCGCAAGACAAATTTACGTCGACAGAGTCCTCTATTTTGAATCCTTCTTTAATTTTTTTTTGATCTAATGCTCTTGAGTAAGCAAATGAATTATTAGGACTATAAATCATAATAAGATCAGTTTTATTATTTTTCATATCAGCCCAATAAATATAATAGTCTTTAGTTTTATACTGGATATGGCTACATGAACCAGTAGAAATCCAATTTTTATCTTTTAGATTAAATCCTATTTGTTTTACTAATTTTTTATTTTCTAGCCTAAAACTATCATCCCAGACATCAGAACATTGGACATCTGGCAGCACACTCACTTGCACTGCTGGTTTACTCCAATACGTCATACATTCTTTCACACTTTCTGCATATAAATTTATGCTATTTAATAAAAGATATGTCACTACTGCTATCTTTAATAATCTCATTATTAACTTAGACCTTTATTCTAAAATTTTCAAAAAATTTACTGCTATCTTACATTCAAGCTTATCTTATATTTTAGAAATCAAATAATATTTTTGGATAGCATTCAAATTTTCTAAAACATTTTAAATCCCCACAATCAATCATTTTATTATTCACAAGCTTTCTTGATTATTTTATCAAAGTATAAACTATCACCATTTTTATCAACATCTGCCAACATTGCTAATAAATGTAGCTGTCCTTGACCATCAAAATATGATCTTTCTTGAAATGAGTTATATATAGTAATATCGATCAGAACATTATTAAATTCTTTATTTTTCAAATCAATGATCATTTTTTTATTTTTATTAAAAAGTTTTCTAGCATAAATGAGATTTCGTTTAGAGTCACTTTCAACTAGGCAATTATTATTTTTATCTAAAGTAATAAACTCTTTGGTCTGATCTTCCTCTGTTTTACTTATAAAAAAGTGATATTAACATGGTGAGCCACAACTACCATAAACATGAAAAATATTTTCATTTACTTTATCAACCTCTGGGTATCTCATGTCTCTTAAAATAAAACTAGTATCATTATCAGCGTTTTTTACGATATCACAATACTCCTGATCATGCCCTTTACATTTCAATTCAACATTAAATGTATCTTTTGCGTAGATGGTCGAAACAATAATAAATCCAAAAATTGTAAGAGCTAAAATGATTAGCTTCTTAACATTAAATAGGTGAAATTCTATAATTTTGTTTTTTAAAGCTTTAATCGCGTCTATACTTTTCTCTACAACCATGAACACTAATCTCTTAATCATCAAAAGACTCAATTTTCCATCCATAAATTAATTCTGATACTAATTTTTACCACTTATACTAGACTTAAAAAATTAGTATTTATATCAATTAAAGGCACTAAATAAATTATTTTCCATCACCACCACAAGGATTTTCTATTTTCTTTTTAACCAATATTTCCCCGTAATCATTTGCAATTAAATTTAAACTACCATCAGGTGAAAAAAAACTTTTTTCCTTAAAATAACTATAATAATCAAATCTTTGTGGCAACTCATTAAATTCTTTAGTTTTTAAATCGACAATTTTTCTAGGCTTATTTGTAAACAATTTTCTAGCGTAAATGACTTTTTTCTGACTATTACTTTCAATTAGACAATTATTTTTATTATCAATAGCAATAAATTCGTCTGTGGAATCCTCTTTATTTGGGCTATAAAAAAGCGTAACCAAACATGGAGAGCCACAAGATGTTTTTACTTTATATAAGTTTTTACTTATTTTTGAAATATTTAAAAGCTTGACATCTTTTATAACTATTTCATTCTTAGAATTTATAGTTCTCACAATGTCACAATTAGAACTATATTCATCCTTACATTTTGCAGAAACTACAAAAGTATCATCATTTGCGTATATATTAAAACTAAAAATAATTCCGCTTAATAAAAAAATTGATATAAAAGTCTTTTTCACATTAAATCCTGTAACTTCCGTTATCTTTTGTTTAAATATTTCAATCATATTCTATCTCTTAGCTACTTCTTCTATAAATATCTCCAACATTAGGAATTCAATCTCTCATCTTAGGTATGTTGAACTCTATGCTTAAATAATAAGAAGGATCTGTAAAGACATAGAAAAAGAGTACTTATATTGGGCTTTTCCGAAATAAATTATCTATAATAAAAATAAAATATTATCAAATTTCAACTTTCCAAACTTTACTAGTAACTATTTTCCCTTTTTTTACATTTAAACCGATATTATAAGCTGCTGCACCACCATTGTTAAAAGTATTTAGAATAAAAATATTATTATTTAAGTAATATATTTTAAAATCAGCAAGCTCGTTCTTGCCTCCATCGATACCATCTTTAGGGAAAAAATATTGCTCGAGCTCTATTCTACTGACTTCTATTTTGTTATTTTTTTCTTTAACAATAATTTTATCAAGTTGTAAAAAGTTATTGTCAGGTAGACTACCGTCTGTACCAAAGAACTTTTTATTATTAAAATACTTATATTCGCCTTCAAAAGTTTTATAAAGTTTAGGATCTGAAATAGCTTTTTTTGCATATACTTCTACTATTATATTTTTATCACTATAAACAGCTTTTTCTCTAGAATATTGAGATAGCTTAATAGAAGTGTAACCACTAAAATTATTTATTCTATTTTTATAGACAAATCCTGTTGCACCATTACTTGCATTAACTAAACAAAAATTATTAGTCTCTTCATCCATCACACAAGAAACAATTTCATTATTATTTAATTTAGATGTAACTTTAGAACTTAAACTTGAATTTTGCCTTACATTTACATACCCATCTTTATCTTGAATAAAACCAAAATCAGCATATGAACTCTCAATAGATCCAATCATGAAAGCAGTAAAAACTATAAATTTAAGATATTTAGACATTCAGTATTAACTTTTACTAATAAGAAAATATTTTTAATATTACCAATCACTTATAAGCAGCAAAAAATTATATTAACTTATTACTGCTTATAAAATATATTTATATCAAAAGATTTTTATTTTAAAAAATATGAATACATATCATTATTTTCAATTTTTGAAACAATATTTTTCTCCCCCTTTCTCTTTTCAACAATATCTTTAATTAAAAAAGGTTTATTTTTATCAGAAATCAAGGAAAAAGAATATTGAATTGGAAATTTCTCATAATTAACTTTTCCAGTTGAAGTAAAATCTTCAGTTACTTTTTGAAAATCATATACTATTTCATAAGACTTATCATTTTTATTATATTTTATAGATGATAGTTTTGTAAACTTCTTTGAAGCATCATTTAAATTTTTTAATTTAACATTTATTGATAAAAATGATGGATTATATATTCCTAAATTTTTTTTATTAAATATATATATATCACTTTTAAATTTTTTTGAATCATTATTGGACACAGGATTTGTATAACTTTCAATTGAAAAAATAGAAATATTATTATCATTATAAATGATACTAGTACCAATTGCTCCAACATCTGAAATAACAAAAGGAAGCTTATACTGACTTTTACCTAATAGAATTTTTGGTTGATAGTTTATAAAGTAATAATCCTTTCCTTTTATCTCATTATTATTATTCAAAACTGGATTTAGTAATAGTGTAACTTCGCCATATGGAACAGTAACGATATTTTTTTTCAAATCTACTTTTTTGCTGACATCAGTATATATAAAAGAAGAATTTAAAACACTCTGATACCCTAATTTGACATTTACTGGCTGGTCTTGATTATTTTCTATATTAAACTCAGCATTAGCAGCATTAGCCCAAGCTAACATACCAATTAAAAAAAATTTAAACATGCAGTTTTCTCAGTTTACAAAAAATATTAGTCTTTAAATTTAAAATTTATATCAGTCATCTGAACATGCTAGTTTCTTATCTTTAAGATTATTATCCGTTGTATAATTAATTGCAAAATTTAAATTTATCAAATCTTCTTTTCTAAAGATTTTAGGAACTATATTCCAAACATTTTACCGTTAGTAACAAATGCCAAATTAAATTCCGGAACTTTATTATTAGTAGTATCAATTTTATATTCTACAGAAAATTCATCTTTTTTCTTACCAACAATATTATATATACGCGGCTCCTTTAACCCTTGATCACAAGCTTGATATATATAAATTTTGTCTTTTAAAATCTTAATTGTACTTTCACTACAATAACATCCACCTGTTTTCAAATGTTTCACAATACCATTTGTATATTTAAATGGTTTTATTAGGTGTCCTTCTAAACTATCAAAGTCCAAATATGACTTTTTCAAATCTTGTATTTTAGAATTATTAAAATCACTTAAACATTTATAGTTCTCACCATTTGCTTCCTTTCCATTAAAATTACATTTTATATTTCTATTTTTCAACCAAGAACGTTGAGTATCAACAAGATACTTAACTTCATTTTTATTATCACTAATATAACTTTTTATATCAGAATATATAGTATTCAGATCATGCTCACTATTACTATATTTTGTTTTCTCATCTATCGGTTGTAATTTATAAACTGCAGCAGTTGAAGAAATGCATACGCTAAAAACCAATAAAAAACAACCAATTCTCACTATATAGCCTCTATAAAATTAATACTACTATTTGTCCTTAAAGAAAATTTTTTTCTACTATCTATAACATAATGGGAATAAAGATAATTCTTCCAAATTTCTCATGGCTATTAGCATCAAACAAGTATAGATCATTATTTTTTTCTTCCACCTTACATGAATAAGTTTTATCCATTTGAAAACCACAAATAGAGAAAATACACTTTTCTGATGTTAGTGTCAAAATCACCTCCTTAGTTGCAATATTATCTTCTAAAAGTTTTCGGAACCATAATAATGATAGGTACCATTCCATATATCTGTATTTGCAAATGTATGGTTAGCAAATAGTAAAATTAAGAATAATGTTAAATATTTCATATTATTTTCGCAACATTTTAATTAAATCACTTCCATTGTCATATTTTATATTTCCTATTTTTTTACAAGAAGATTCTTTATTAATAACAAATTTAATAAATTCTGAATATTGGTGATATTCAATTTTAACTGTTACTAAACTATCAGTATCCTGTAATATTTTATATTTATTAGGAGTATCTTGTGAATGAATTAAAATATTAAAATCAATATTACAAATACCATTATTTTTTACACTACACTCTTGATCTTTTAATAGTAAATTTGTAAGGTTTTTATCAAAAAAATTACTTAAAATTTTTCTATTTTTATTTTCAATAACTTCATCTCCATTAATAGGAAATTTATCGTATAACCCTGTAATTAAAGATTTTGAAGTATTATAACATTCAACCTCTTTTGCTGAAACGCAACCAGATAAAAGGCTTAAACAGAAAAGTTCTAAAATTAAAATTTTCATTAAAAATTTCTCTATGTACCCCAACTGTTGGGGTACAATCAAAGTATATATTAATCTAATTTTAAGAGCGTTCTTATTTTAAATTTTTCTTTAAAATTTTACCATTTTTATCTTTATAAGATATCACACCTGAACTATCAATTGAGTAGTAATCTCCTATTTTTTCCACTTTTAAATCAGGCTTGATTTTTATTAAATAAAATTCAGAACTAGAACTTTCATCTGTATCAATATATTTTTCAGCAATAGAATAAAAACTATCTTTGAATTGAGGAAGGAATCTAAATGTATTTACATTTAACGAATTCACTTTTGTGTCATTAAGTACATTTATAAAATCAGGAGATATTTTTTCTAATTCAGAAAAAGAGTAAGCCCGATTATTAGAATTTTCAAGTTGCGTGCATTTCTTAGCTGAGTTTTTCTCCCTACATTTAGAGAAAAAATCTGAGGAAATTGGAGTTTTTAAATAAACTAGTGACTTATTATTAGTTTTTTGATTTATATTTTCTACAATACTAACCTTTACAAAAGCATCATCAATAATTTTAAAACATGCTTTTGAATTTAAATATGTATCCCTATAAGAGTATAAATCTCCAGCTACACACAATTCATCTTTTTCAACAGAATAATTAAAGTTAGCTTTAGTTTTACTTATTTGATAATTTAGAGGATAAACCACATAACTTTTTTGGTTTAATACAGCCAATCTATAATATTTACCATCCTCAATTTTTATTACAGAATAATCTTTGTTAAAATCTGGCTGCATACCAATATTTTTTTCAAAAATTTTTAGTTTATCTTTTTTACAATAATAGTTATCTACATCATAATCAAAACCACAAGGCTCAACTTTAATAGTCTTCAGGTTTTTTGGCTCTACTGATTTAGCATTACAACCTACTGTAAGGCCTATTGCAGATAATAATAATACGTATATTAGTCTTTTCACTGTTCATCTCACTTTTGATGTTGCTGATGATATTTCAAAATTTTTTCCAAAATTTCTTTAACCATTTTTGTAGAGCCCATATTTGCATGATTGGCCTTACTTTCATAAAAAGATTTTGTTCCATCTGAAACATAGCCACCATTGTTTTTACTAATTTTCAATCCATGAGGTGTAGCTATTGATGCCCATTCTTTTGAAGCTTCATATTGGGCCAATTGTACGGTACCATTCCCATCTAATACAAATGCACCTAAAGTTGGTCTCTTTGAAGGAATCAAATATTCTCGGAAAATCCGCTCTTGTAAATTAGCATCAAACTTTTCTTCTCCAGTTAGACCTAACTTTAATTTAGCTTCTCGCATAGGTCCTGGAGTAATTTGATACTTACCTACAGCAAACATTCTTGTAGTATCATTTGGTGATAAATTATAGGTTTTTATTATTTGGTTAATAGTTTTATTCGTAACAGTACCAGCGGCAGGGTGTAAATATGAATGGATTACTTTCTTTTTGATAGTTCCTGTATTATAAGACTCATAATTGCCTTCGCCATGTGAAATTGCTGATCCCAATTGCTTAATTAAATCCTCTAAAGAACTATCATTTAGATTAGGATTTTTATTTGGGGAAACAACTATTCCAGAACATCCTAATATTTTATTAGCTTTCTCATCAGCTTTAAATAAATTTATTAGATAATCTCCATTTAACCCATCTTTACTAGTGCTAAATAACTTGTCAATTTTATATTTTTTATCAAATTCACGAACATCTAAATGAACCCATGTTGTTGCACCGTCTGAGATACGTTCTAAACCAAATTTATCTGGTGACCATCCTAGACTAGTATTTAAATACTTACCAAACCATTTTATTCTTACTTGATTCTCAAGTTCGCTCATACTAACCACTTGATTATTCTTATTATGAACTACAATATCTAAAGCACACCCCATATGATTAGTCGTTGGACGTCTATTTTTCCAATTATTATTAATACAACGATATCCTGAAGAAATTTTTACAATTTTATATCCTGCTGAGTTAGGCATTTTTTTAAAATAAAATAGCATTGCTTTAAGTGCCCAGATCAAACTTCTATGCATGCCATTATATTCTTTTGCATCTCGATAGACCTCAACGTATTGTCTCGTAGTTTTGTTATACATCTCAAATCTGAAATTACCACTTCTGCTACGACCAAAACCCGAACATTCCCCACAAGGGCATTTCATTGAATCAAAGAAAGAAGCTATTCCATATTCATCTCTAAATCTATCTAAAGCAGCTAAAACAGAACCACAAATCTTCCCAGTATCTGGAACCCCCATATAATCCCGTTGAAATTGTTTAATACATGTTGCAGTTAGTTCTGTAAATTCATCTGTTGGTAATGCTCCACCGAAACCTGCTAAGCGAATATTAACTTCTCTAATTAACTCACTTTTACCACTGGAAATACATTGAGGATTCGTTTTACAAATATTTGTAGTATTTGCTTTAGGAGTACCTCCATCTTGGCTACGATCATCAACAGTCAAAATTTTAGAAACTGAACTTGCAGCTTCACTCAGTGCTTTTTTAGTATCTTCATAAAGTTGATGTACTTTTTCTGGAAGCTCATTTTCTTGTTTTTTTTGAGAAGTAGGATTAGCTGGTCTCTTTGCTGCCGGAGCTGGGGTCGTTTTTGTACTGCTCGCAGTAGGTTTATTTGTAGATTGAGCTGAGTGCTTCTGTTTAGGCTTGTCTTGATGTGAATGATTTCCAGAAGCAGGAATATGAACTGGCAATTTAATTACTTGTCCAATACTAATCTTATTTGGATCGTCTATTTTATTTAAACGTTCTAGTGCTCGAACGGTCGTATGATTTTTTTGTGCTATTTCAAAAAGCGTATCGCCCTTTTTAACAATATGTGTTTTTCTTTTATATTGCCCATTATTACCTTGATTTGTTAATGTTTTTAAATCCAAAAGGACTTTAGGACTTGTAATTTTTACGACCATTCGGTCTTTAGACATTACAAAACTTTGTACTTTAACCATTGAACCCTTAAACATACTTTTAATATATACATCTAAAGTAGTTCCTTTATCTTGGCTGATTTCAACAATACATCCAGATGAGTTTGTTGGCCCCGCAGCAATAACTTTTCCTGTTCTCTGATTTTTTACTTCATATTGTGCTTTTGAAATTGGGCTGCCAAATAAATCTAAAATTTGTATTGTAACTAATGATTTTTTATTCATTTTCAGCCCCTATCTTCAGTATTATTATCAATTCCAGAGTTACTACCATTTATGCTCTGATCTTCTAAAAAGTCATCTTCATCAAAGCTATCAATTAATAGCCCCCACTCATCATCAGAACCAATTAAAACTTGAACATTTGTCGGATCAGCACTACTGATTTTTCCTGTACGACCATGTTCATCTACAGCTCCTGAAGTAAATGAGTTTGTCTCTGGAATAAATGCTTTATAGCTAAGCTTACTAAAATCACTTTCCCAAAATAGATCATATATATCTAAACGATTACTGAAACTTGGTGTATTAGGCATCTTAGGAACCTCATAAGAAACCTTGGCCCCACTCGTAAACAAATGCTGCCCAGCTTTACTTTCAAACTTACCGCCTGTTGTTGAAAACACGCCATTGGCATTAATTTTGAGCTGTGACCCACCTGCGGTTAATACAATTTCTTTTGGACTCGTAAGCTCGATTTTATCTTCAGTAGAAATGAGTTTGATAACCTTCTTCGCAATTGCCTCAATAGCATCGTCTTGCGCTTGTAGTTCGAGCTTTCCTTTTGCTGCATAAGCACGTAAACCTTTTTGCGCGGCAAACAAACTAATTTTGTCTTGTGCATGCCCAATAATATTTTTTTGTGCACTTAAATTAATAGAACCGCTGGCACTTTCGGCAATATCTTGCGATGCTTGCAGAATAATATTTTCAGGTGTCGTCAAGGCAATGCCATTTGGCGATGCTAATAACATAAGCGCTTGTCTAAAGATTTTGCCTTGTTCTTGCTGTTTAGTATCGGAACTGCTTTCTAAACCTTGGGTATAACCTTCCATAAAGCCTTGCAAAGAACTCAATGCTTTAGAAGGTGATATTTCTAATTTACTTCCTTTACTAAAAGTTCCGCACACACTCATCATGTCAAAGTCTTTAGTCTCGACATTTGCTAAGACTTTTCCGACCTCTTGAATACTTTCAAATGGATTTTTATGAATGCGGTCTTTAATGCTGGCAAGTTTTCCTTTAACAATATCGGCACCATGTTCTTCAACGTTTTCGATGAACGCTTTTAAGTTTTCCACTGCATCTTTAGCATCGCTAAAGAAAGCATTAAATTCATCTACAACGCCTTTTGTATTTCCACCTAGTGCACCAATGTCTTGAATAAAGCCACCGCAGCTTTTTAGTGCGTGAATAGGATCGTTATTAATCCCTTCTTTAAATAGATTCACCGTACTATCTAATGCTTGTCCTGTGGTTTTTAACTCAAGTGACTGGATAAATTTAGGCAAACGATTGATCACGTTCAAAGCATCAGTTTGTTGCTTAGCTGCAACTTCACTGAGCATTTTCATGCTTTCATAGCCTTGTGAAAGTAAGGATTGTGCTTGAGCAGCCTCTAAATGGTCTGCAATCGCCTGTTCTTGTGCATAGGTACTAATCAGCATACCTTTACCCGCACGCACAGCACCCCAAGCGTCTGTTCTCAGCTCAAAGCCTTCTCCACGCCCTTGGCTTGTCTCTTGTTCTTTTGGATGGCTTAAATTACCCAAATTCAGCTGTGTTGCTGCATGACTACTTTGGATTTGGGTACTAATTTGTCCAGTTGTGTCATCAAAGCGTAATTGGTTGAAGCCGCTACCATTAATTTCCTGACTGCGAATCCCGCTCAATTTTTTAGTTGCAGGAAGTTGCCCTTTTACATCGAACTTGGTTGGTGAGCGCTGCGCTTCATGGATGCGCCCAGTCACAAATGGACGGTCGATATTGCCATCAAAGAAGTCAATAACAACTACCTCACCAATACGTGGCAAGAAACGTGCGCCATAGCCTTCTCCTGCCCAAGGAGTCAGTACATCCACCCATGCCGAGTCAGTATCGTTATCATTGCTACCTGCGCCACCATCATGGCCATGATCATCACTACGGGTAAATAGAAAACGTACTTTAATACGCCCCCATTCATCGACATGAATGGTTTCTCCTTGTGGCCCCACGACTTTTGCTCGTTGTGGATAAGCAATTGGGCGATGTTGCTCTGGATTATATTCAGGCGCAGTTTTGATTTGACGGCGTATTAAGGTCAGCTCATTACCTTGACGCTCTATATCATCATAACCCTGTTGATCCCAACGACTTTGGGTTAATAACTGGTTAACCTGCTGATGTAAATCTTTAGGTAAGTTATTTTGGTTATAGAAGTTTTTAGCAATGATCAAGAACTCTTGATCTGCTCCTTCATGCTGATCAATTTCAGGGTGTTCGCGTAGGTTAAACCAATAGCCGACTTGGCTATCGCGGACACTACTATAGGCTTTAAAGTATTTGGCCCGACTCGCATGCATGTCGGTGAAGTGCTGATTTAATTTTTCTAACTGACTACTGCCCGAAGCTGTTGCCTGATCTTCCCCTTTTAAATCTTGCATCCAAGCGGGGCTTACGTGCCATGCTTGCTCAAGACTTAAAGTGGCTGAGTCGAAGTTATCTGAGTGTGTATGCGTGGTAACAACCGAACCATTACCCTCTTCTTGCGCTAACGCATCGGGTTGCCAGCGCTGCACATGTACCGCTGTCGGTTGCAAACTTCGTACTGCAACAAAACCAGTAATGCTATCTTGATATTCTGTTGCGCTACTTCTGTGATAGCGAATACTACGACGCGCTAAAGCCTGATACTGGCTATTGTCATCAATTAATCGTAGCTTTTGAGCTTGTATTGGTGCAGTAAAATGAGGGACAAAAAGCTCTGATTCATCAATAAGCCAACTAATCCCTTCACTTCGCCATAAGCGCGTAAGGAAGTCATAGTCAGACTCATTGTGCTGCATGGTGAAAGGTCGAATATCATAGTTTTGACTTAAACCACCCAAGTCTAGACTTAAACTCGCAGCAAAAAGTGGACTTTTTTCTTGCCATTCTTTAAATAGAACTTCGGTAATTTCTACAATACTTTTATTCATAAAAACACGACTATTAC
>Ga0157359_1000668_pt1 | contig 12907 bp, 11 predicted proteins | sample AttcapACBM3_FD_111482 | JGI IMG/M metagenome (GOLD analysis project Ga0157359, IMG submission 111482) | Fungus gardens microbial communities from leaf cutter ant in Botucatu, State of São Paulo, Brazil - Atta capiguara ACBM3 | ecosystem: Host-associated > Fungi > Mycelium > Unclassified ...
ATACCAAATACCGCCAGCGCAAAATATTCAGCAGAGGAAAAACTTGTTGCCACTTTCGCCAGTAACGGTGAAATAAGAATTAAGGCGATGGTACTGAAAATACCGCCAAACATAGATGCGCCGGTAGACAGCCCCAGTGCTCGTCCGGCTTCGCCACGTTTCGCTAACGGATAGCCATCCAGCACTGTTGCTGCTGATGCGGGTGTACCCGGCGTACTGATCAGGATTGCGGTAATTGAGCCACCGTAGATTGCCCCACAGTACACACCCAATAACATCAGGATCCCGGTCATCCCCTGGAAGGTATAAGTCAACGGTAACAACAGTGCGATGCCCATATTGACCGTCAACCCAGGCAGTGCGCCAATAATAATCCCCGCCAGCACGCCCAGTAATAACATCCCCCCAGTTTCAAAACTGAAGACAACCTGCAGGGCATCTAAAAATTCATTCATGATGATTCCCTTATTGGCCTATTCGGAAAAGATCGATTCCGGCAATGGTGAGTTAAAAATAATGTTAAATGCCACGTAAATACACGCTACCATTAGCACTGCAACCAGGCACAGGAAACTCAGGCGTTTTTCCCCCATCATACGCATGATGATCGGAATAAAAATTAAGCTGGAAATAATAAAACCAGCATAACTGAGCACCACCGCATAGATAACCAATACACCTGTCATCCAGTACGCCTGACGCACCGGCGCAGAAGATAAATCTGCCGGGGGGTTGTCAATCAGCCTCTGTTTATAGACTTCAATATATTGCAAAACACCCAGGATAATAAATAACCAGGCCAGGCAATAAGGCCAGAAACGTTCACCCAGGATGCCATTTTCATCGTACATATTCATATCCCGGGACAACAAAATAATGCCTGCCCCAAAAAGAATAGAAACAGTACCCACCACTATATTTTGCTTGCGCATAATCTCATCCCAATCAATTACAGCAACAGAATCGCCGGACGGTATTTAATACTGTCCGGCGATATTGGGGTTATTTTTTCATAATTTCTTTAATTAACTGACCATACATTTCGTGGTCTTCTTTCATCATCTGGTAAGCATCATCACCGGTGATTACCACTGGCATAATGCCCTGTTTTTTCAGCGCATCCTGGTATTTCGGATCTTTTGCTACCGCCGTAAAGGTATCCACAAGTTGTTTTTTAATCTCATCGCTGACTTTCGCGGTGGTCGCCAGGACAGCCCAGGCACGCATTTTCACGTTAACATCCAGGTTCAGCGCTTCTTTAAAGGTTGGGACATCCGGGAACAGTGGGAAGCGTTGTTCATCCATTACACCCAAAATTTTCAGGCTACCGGCTTCCACCTGCGACTGTACGGAACCTGGCGTGGTCAGTACGGCATCAATATGTTTACCCACCAGCGCGACAATTGACGGGCCGGTTCCTTCGTTATACGGAACGTTGTTGAATTTTACACCCGAGATATGTTCGATATTGACAGCAGCCAGATGGTAAATTGCGCCGAAACCCGAGTTACCCACTTTCAGTTTGCCTGGGTGCGCTTTGGCATCATCAATGAAATCCTGCAACGTGTTATACGGGGATTCAGCATTCACCACCAGCGCCACCGGATCGGCAATCGTGGTAACCAGCGGAGTGAAATTTTTATAGGTTACCGGGGATTTACCCTGATGCGGGAACATCGCCAGTTCCACGGTGGTCATTACCAGTTTGTAGCCATCCGGACGCGCTTTTGCCACTTCCAACAACCCGGTAATACCGTTACCGGCAGGTTTGTTTACTGGTGTCATCATAATGCCTTCCGGCATTTTGTCGCGGGTAAATTCAATCAGTGTGCGAGCTGATGTATCAGTACCACCACCCGGATTTTTGGGAATAATGACTTCAATATTTTTAGTCGGGTAGGTTAATGTTTGTTCCGCTTGCACAGCAGCGAACGGCAGCATCATCAGCATGGCACACAGTAGACTTTTTTTCATAGGGTACGCTCTTCTAATTATGTGGTAGTGAGTTGTTGGTAAATGATGTTTCTTCGGTCAATTGTCCAGCTCAGATGAATAATGCCTCCTTGTTGAATAATTGCCGGGTAGGAATATTCACCTTCCCCGTTGCTGAGATCCCAGAGGTGAGACCAGTTGTTACCGTTATCCGGCGAATGCAGCAGCGACAGTGGATAACGACGTCCCCAGTTGCCGGATACCGGATTACAAGCCAGCACCAGAGAACCATTATCCATCCGCACCACATCAATGCCACTGTTGTTGTTTGCTAATGCAGTGGCGTATGCCGGGCACCAGTTACGACCAAAGTCACAGGAATCAGCACGATACACGTATCCGCGAGTGCTGCGCATCATCGCGTGGATATGACCGGGTTTTGATTCCCATAATGTCGGCTGGATCACACCATCCCATGCCATCACCTGTGTCAGGTCGCATTCCCACAGCGCATCGTTTTGTAATCCCTGCCACAAAGCCGCTGTATCTGTTGACTGATTGTGCTGATGTTCCAACGGAATAGCGACCTGCAACCAACTTTTACCATCGTCAGCAGAAATATCGACAAACGCATCCCAGAAACGCGGATTTTCTGTTGAAGATGGCGCAATCCACTCGCCGTTACTCATCACCAGCAGTTTATTTTTCACCGGCCCGCGCGGTGTACTGTCGCCTGCCACCAGTTCTGCCGGCATACTCCATGTCTGGCCTTCGTCATCGGACACCGACCAGCGGGTGATCCAGTTATGCACATCCGCACCCACTTTATAAAACAACCACAGGCGCTGATGCTGGTAATGCAATACCGGGTTCCAGTGTGCCAGCCCATCTTCCGCCATAATCCGCCGGGGTTCCTGCCAGCTACCCGCCACACTGCGGGACAGCCAGATAGCGGTATCACCGCAACCTTCTTTGGTTCCGGCAAAATAAGCCACCAGAAGATTGTCGTTGCCCGGCAGCACAACCAGCGTTGAAGCATGGCACTGCTGAAAACAGGCCTGTGCATCCCTCACGATTTGCTGAGTTTTATGCAGCCGGACGTTCATCACTTATGCACCAATCTGTAACTGGTTTTGCAGATCACGCCCCAGACGAACCATACTGTCGATGGCTTCCGGGAAGAAGGTTGACGCATAATGCTGACTGTCACGCACCCGGCAGACATGGGTGGTAAAGTTACCAATTTGCTGCTGCCAGGCTTTGGCACAGGCCGGATAGTCCAGATTTTCCACCAGTGCGGCTGTCGCCAGATAATCCGCCACACGCTGTGCTTTTTCTGGTTCGGTACGCCAGTTTTCATATAGCCAGACATACAGCTCCGGATGGAAATTTGCCATGATGCCACTGAATGCCTGGCAACCGGCCTGGAAAGATGCCAGCAAAGTCTGGCTGTTGGCGTTGGCCAGATGCAGACGACTGCCAGCAGCCAGCTCCAGACGACGTTTAATCATCGGCAGGCTGCAGCAGGTATCTTTAATAAAGGTAAAGCGTCCGCTTTCAGCACACCAGGCTACAATATCTTCTGATAACAAGCGTTTATATGGATACGGGCACTCGTAAATCCCCAGATCCACATTGTCAGGCACAGCGGCAGTCAGTTTCTGTAAGGTTTCCAGCGCCAGTGCATCGCTTTCCCCTGCCAGCGCCAGACGGTTGCTGATCATGATCACACCATCCACACCCGTTTCAGCCATTTGTGCCAGTTGTTCCTGCTGATGCTGCAATGCGTTAGCTGTATGCCCCGATGCCACTACCGGCACACGTCCGTCAACCCGCTCAATAATAAAACGCACCAGGCGACGGGATTCCTCATCACTCAGGAAAAACATTTCGCTGGACTGGCAAACCGCAAATAAACCATGCACACCCGCTGCCAGATACCAGTCGATCAGACGTTCCAGAGATTTCCAGTCGATCTCTTTTTCCGGGGTAAAGGGGGTCAACATGACCGGCCAGACACCTGCATACTTCATCAAACTCATGACGGTTCCTCACTTACAGCAGATTAAGGTATCTCTGGCAACGGAGAGCCAGCAATTCCAGGTAACGGCCGGAGAAACAACGCATGCAACACAGTCCGAGGTTGTTCTTCTGGCACAAAATTATAGAAAAGTAATAATACGGATAAGACAGCCCCCGGCTGGGGAAGCACAAAACGACATCTCATGCAGATTGGAATTTATTTTTGCTGATTCGAGTTAGCTTTTAATAGGTCTATTCTTAATGCTTTACCTTGTAGCTACAAATTACTTTTAAACAATTTGTGATCGAGATCGTTGTCTGCATATCTCATCCCTTATCACCAGGAACAACAGACGGACAGGAAAGCATCTGCCCTGTGTGGGTTATCTGATATTTTCAATGAAGATTTAATTTTCTACAGTGCTATATCGAAGTAGCATAAATTTTTAGAGGAGACTATTATTTACAGTAAAATAGGATTCAGCCCCATCAATGCTTTTATAGCAAGCTTGTTCCATCGGGATTGAATCATCGCTGAAAAGGAGTAAAGACAGCACATGGCCAAAACAGTTGAAGAAATTGCAAATGATTTGAATCTCTCTGTCACTACCGTTCGCCTGGTTTTAAATGGCAATGCCAGTAAATATCGAATCAGCCAGAACACGCAGAAAAGAATCAACGATTATACTGCCCAACATGGCTATGTACTGAACTACGCCGCCCGTTCCCTGAAGCTGAATAAATCTGACGTACTGGGATTAATCATCCCTCGTCTGTCCAACCCTTATTTCTCTCTGCTGGCAGAACGACTGGAATTAACGTGCCGCGAAGCGGGATATCAGCTGATCACCTGTTGCACGTACAATGATCCACAACGCGAGATGCAACTGGTTTCGTCTCTGCTTTCGCGTAATGTTGATGGCCTTTTTATTGCTCCCGCCTCAGTCAAAACACAGGAGCATCATCTGAAACTGGCAACAAAACCCGTCATTATTATCGACAGGGATTTTGGTCATGATGATGTTTCAGTTGTGGTCAGTGATAATGCCCTGGCTGCTGAAAAGCTAACTACAGAGATGATCCGCCATGATCCTTCCTCTTTCTTATTCCTTGCCGGAAGCGAAAAACAACCATCAATCAGCGAACGTATCCGTGGTTATCGCAACGCAATGGCGTCTGCAGGCTTAAAAATTAAGCGTGGCAGTCTCTATAAAGAAGGAGATGACAGTACGGAAAATGGACAAAAAATGATGGCTCACTATCTGGAGAAAAACGATCAACTGCCATCTTCATTAATGACATCTTCTCTGCCCCTGTTGGAAGGGGCATTAAATGTTATCAGTGAACGGTATGGCTATATTCCGGCGGATTTGAATATCGGAACATTCGATACACACCCCATGCTCAGGTTCCTGCCCAATCGAATCTGGACTGCCCGTCAGGACGAGGATGCCATTGTACTCAGTGCTTTTCGCGCCATGATTGATGCGATTAATGGGCAATCAGACACTGTGCATAATATTGTTCCGATGCAGTTAATACAGTACGTGGCAAATAGTTAAACAACATTTAGCTACATGTATACCGATCACAACCATTATCAAATAGTTCTCTAATTCTTTAACCGCTATAGGGGATTTTACCCAAACATCCGCTATAGGGGATAAAGTGGAAAAAGGATCAACACTGGACAAACAAAAAGTCTGGACAAAGGAGTGGTAAAACATGAGAACACAGACCTTAACGGTGGCGATGAACGGTGATGAGGTCGGGACTCTGTACCGGGATGGTAATGGCGAGATGTCATTTATCATTGATGGCTTAAATCAGAAGGCAATAATTCTTGCCGTGTACGCGTCATTCTGCACCTTAAAACAAGCATTAAATATTTAATGTTCATTTTAAGATGCTATAGGTTATTTTTTAAACAGAGATACTGGGGTAGATCGATGGGGGGATTACCGGGGCAGAATGTGGAAGTATAAAAAAACAAACAAAAAGAAGGATAGTTAGCTGATTCCAGATACAAAAAAAGCCGCCCTTGAGCGACTTGATTGCATATCGATGGTGCCGAAGGCCGGACTCGAACCGGCACGTATTTCTACGGTTGATTTTGAATCAACTGCGTCTACCGATTTCGCCACTTCGGCACTGAAGAGGTATGCGGAAAACGTTGGCGATTATACCGTTACACTATGATTACGCAATACTCTTTCGCATGAGTTATTACTGAGTGCTGAAAAAAACACCGCTTTCATGCCCAATCTCCCATTATTGAGATCTCAGCGCTTACCCAGATTGTAAGTAGCTCCATCAGCCATACAGATTTTTCCCAAACTAAGCTCTGTACACCATTCCTTATCGCCACCTTTTGGAACTCGGCGTTATTCTGGTGGTCGTAAATTTCAGGTTGCCGCGTTTCCTTTATGGCGTTTATGCGGCCAATAACAGTAAGTTAACAGGACATAATCATGATTGCAGTTTCCCGTTTAGTTATGGCACTTTCCCTCTCCGGTGCTCTTTTCTCTGCTGCTGCAGGTGCTGCCAGCTGGCAGGATCAGTTAGGTTCTGTTGCCAGCAAACTGGAACAAGGTTCCTCCAGCCAAACAACTGATACTGCCGCTACCGGCCAGGGCGGTTTTTCCCTTTCCTCACTGACCGGTCTGCTGAATGGCGGTGATTCTGTGCTGAGCTCCGGCACCATGACTAATGCCGCAGGTATCCTGGGATATTGCGCGCAAAACAATCTGGTGGATAACAATGTGGATGCAGTGAAAGACAAACTGCTGGGCAAACTGGGTCTGCAGGACACTCAGAAACAGGAAGAAACCACCGATTATCAACAAGGCCTGATGGGGCTGCTGAATCCAGGCTCTGGTAAAACGCTGGATCTGAAAGCGCTGGGTGATACTCCGCTGGGTAAACAGGTAAAAACCAAAGCCTGTGATCTGGTGCTGAAACAGGGTGCTAACTTCCTTTCTTAATCAATCAGTTATCTGTCCGGGTGAGGCTGTCCCCTTACCCGTTATTTTATTGTCTCCGGGCCACGTAATGTGGCCTTTTTTATCTGCGACATATACAGGCTTTTTTCATCACCAGATCTTACTGAAGCAATCCCGCTTGCCTGCTATGCTTTAAAAAAATAACTCGCCCATTTTTCAACCAGATGGATATGAATATGACCGAACCTCTGTTGATTGCCCGTACACCAGAACAACTGCTTAATCTGCTGCCTGCCTTTGCCAACCGTCACGGTTTAATCACCGGTGCAACCGGTACCGGGAAAACCGTCACGCTGCAAAAAATTGCTGAAAGTTTCTCTTCCATTGGGGTACCGGTCTTTATGGCCGATGTAAAAGGCGATTTGACAGGTGTTGCCAAAGAAGGAACTTCTTCTGAAAAGTTGCTCGCCAGGTTAGAGAAGATTGGTGTTACAGACTGGTCACCGCAGGCTAATCCAACCGTGTTATGGGATATCTTCGGTGAACGCGGCCATCCGGTTCGTGCAACTGTCAGTGATCTCGGTCCGTTGTTGCTGGCGCGTCTGTTGAATCTGAATGAAGTTCAAAGTGGTGTGCTGCAAATCATCTTCCGTGTGGCAGATGATCAGGGATTGTTACTGCTTGATTTTAAAGATCTGCGTGCCATGACGCAGTACATCGGCGATAACGCCAAATCCTTCCAGAATCAGTACGGCAATATCAACAGTGCTTCTGTCGGCGCCATCCAGCGCGGTCTGCTGACGCTGGAGCAGGAAGGTGCGGAGTATTTCTTTGGTGAGCCGATGCTGGATATCAAAGACTGGATGCGTACCGATGAATCCGGTCGCGGCGTTATTAATATTCTCGCGGCTGAGAAGTTGTATCAGATGCCAAAACTGTATGCCACCACCCTGTTGTGGATGCTGTCTGAGCTGTATGAACAACTGCCGGAAGCCGGTGATTTGGAAAAACCTAAGCTGGTGTTTTTCTTTGATGAAGCACATCTGCTGTTTAACGATGCGCCACAGGTACTGCTGGATAAAATCGAACAGGTTATCCGTCTGATCCGTTCCAAAGGCGTAGGCGTCTGGTTTGTGTCACAGAATCCGTCTGATGTGCCTGATGCCGTTCTGGGTCAGTTAGGTAACCGGGTACAACATGCGCTGCGTGCATTTACGCCGAAGGATCAGAAAGCAGTCAGAGCTGCCGCGCAAACTATGCGTGCCAATCCGGAATTTGACACAGAAGAAGCCATTCAGCAGCTAGGTACCGGGGAAGCGTTAATCTCCTTCCTGGATGAAAAAGGCAGTCCGTCAATGGTACAGCGGGCCATGGTGATTGCACCGGGTTCACGTATGGGACCAGTCAGCGATGATGAGCGTAATGGTCTGATCAATCAGTCACCGCTTTCCGGTAAGTACGACGAAGTGCTGGATCGAGAATCTGCCTGGGAGCGTCTGCAACAAAGTGCGCAGCAGGCAGAGGAATCCACCGAAGTCAAAGACGCTCCAGCCAGTAAAAGCAATAAAGTGGATGTGGATGATGGCGTTCTTGGAGGCCTGAAAGAGGTGCTGTTTGGTCATACCGGCCCTCGCGGTGGTAAACATGATGGTATGGTGCAAACGGTAGCGAAAAGCGCTGTGCGACAGATTACTAATCAGATTATCCGTGGTGTGTTGGGTAGCATTATGGGTGGCAGGAAACGGTAAACCCAGTGGCAGGCGCAGTGATAGCCGCGCCTGCCACTGCTGAGCTGTGTGACACTTAATTGTGCTGTACTGTATCCTGCTGTTCGTATTCAGTTTCCGTGCTGTACAGGAATGGCGTGTGTAACGAACCATCCAGATGTTCAAACGGAATCCGTTCTCCCTGATCATTAAACAGGTGGATCTGCGCCGGATCGATCGACAGTTCAACAAAGTCACCAGATTTGCTGACCCGCCCCGGAGTTAAACGTGCAGTCAGCTCCTGATCTTCTACCCGGCACAACGCCAATGTATCCGATCCCAAGGGTTCAATCACATCAGCCAGTGCCGGAACCGGGATACGTGCGTTACGCATACCAAAGCGCGGCGGCTCCAGGTGCTCCGGTCGTACCCCCATCAGTAGTTTTGTACTATGCTCTGCGGCAACCGATTTTAGTGGGATCTCACAACGGCCAAATTTCAATATCGGTCCGGTATCCTTTTGTAAAACTTCCACATTCAGCATATTCATCTGTGGAGATCCGATAAATTCCGCAACAAATTTATTTACCGGGTGGTTATATACTTCCATTGGTGTACCGACCTGTTCGATACGTCCTTCACGCAAGATCACTACCCTATCCGCCAGCGTCATTGCCTCCACTTGATCATGCGTAACATAGATAGTGGTGGTTTTTAGCATCGCATGTAATCGTTTGATCTGAATACGCATATCCACACGTAGCTTGGCATCCAGGTTAGACAATGGTTCATCAAACAGGAATGCTCGTGGACGGCGGATAATCGCTCGCCCCATCGCTACACGCTGGCGCTGTCCGCCAGAAAGTTGTCCAGGTTTACGAGCCAGCAAATGGCTCAGTTGCAGCATCTCAGCGATCTCTTCCACACGCTTGCGAGTATCTTCACGGTCGTTATTTTTCATTTTCAGACCGAATGCGATGTTTTCTGCAATGGTCATATGCGGATAAAGCGCATAATCCTGAAACACCATCGCAATTTCACGTTCACTGGGTTCCAGATGGTTCACCACCTCATCACCAATGCGCAACAGGCCACCAGAAATCTCTTCCAGCCCGGCGATCATGCGCAGCAACGTACTTTTGCCACAACCGGAAGGGCCAACAAAGGCCACAAATTCACCGTCTTCGATATGCAGGTCGATACCGTGAATGGCCTGAATATGCTCATAACGCTTTTTTATTTTTTCCAGTGAAATCACTGCCATGGTGGATTCCTCATCGTGATGGATCATGGCCGGGATACCGCAACATTCCAGACGACCATACAGAGTTAAGAAGCAAAACAACCCGTGTCATTTATTTTCTCGGGTTGATCACAATTTCAAAACCGGACATTGCATGTTTTTTATTCATTAGTATAAATATCGTTATCGATAACGTTAAACAAGTGTTAGGAACAAATGGCGATTGAAACTTTTAACCTCAGCACACTTCCAGGAAAAAGCAGCGATACCGGCCGCCGTAGCAGCGTGTTGTTCGAGCTGTTGCAGCAGCAGATCGTGCTGGGGATCCTGCCACCGATGTCAGTTGTGCTGGAACTGGATCTGGCTCAACGTTTCGGTTACAGCCAAAGCACAGTGCGCGAAGCATTACTGGCTTTGCAGCAGGAGGGATTAGTGCATCGCCGCCCGCATAGGGGTACACAGATATCTCCCTGTACAGAACAGGAAGCGATCGAAATGATCCATATTCGGCATGACATTGAGTGCCGGGCAATTACACGGGTGCTGGATCTTCCCGGCAGCGAACGGGATCAACTGCGCACCCTGCTACTCAAAGATATTACCGCCATGACTGATGCCGCCCGAAACGGTGATGAATATTTACTTTCCTGCCATGACCGCTCGTTCCATTTACGTCTGTATCACTGTGCAAATCTGCCAAACGTGGAACCGATCCTGAAACGCTGCCTGGTACATAACCACCGTTACAAGATCCTGCATTGTGGTGGTGGCGATCCGGCGCGTCTACTGGCTACAGCAGAACGGCATCATCTGTTGATCGACGCAATCGACAGTGGAGATCGAGACAAACTGATTAGCTGTCTTTCACAACATATCCGCACTGCTGTTGATTTTGGTCCGGATCTGACCCGACCTGAAACGGAGAAAGCATAATGGCACTGACAGGCTCCCCATCTGTAGAAATGGCTGCGTTACTGGCGGATTTACAACGTGAAGATGCCGGATTACCCGATCCCACTACGCTTTCCCCAGCCACCGGGCGCCAGCAAGCGGAACAGGGAAATCAGCGCTGGAACCAGCAATTACCAGAGATGGCACAAATCACGCCATTTACACTGGAAGATGCGGATTTACCCGAGATTTCAGGAACACTGTATACCCCAAAAAATGCCGGCCCCGGGGCAATTATCTACATACACGGTGGTGGCTGGGCTTTTTGCAGTGCTGCCACCCACCAGCGTAGCGCCCGTTTGCTGGCGGAAGAAAGTCAGGTACCGGTAATTCTGTTTGACTACCGCCTGGCGCCGGAAAATCCCTATCCTGCCGGACTGGAAGATATACAACGTCTGTGGCAGCACCTGAGTGAGGGCTCACTGTTTCCACATCTGGATCGCCAGCGGCTGGGCTTAGCCGGTGACAGCGCCGGAGCGAATCTGGCAGTGGCGTTGATGCTATCACTGCCAGAAAACAGCGTTAAACCGTGCTGTGGCCTGCTGTTTTACGGCGTTTACGCTGCTGATTTCACGACTGAATCCTATCAGCGTTTTGCCCACGGTCCAGGTCTGACTCGCGACAAAATGCAACGTTACTGGCAATGGTACCAATCAGATGTTGTACAACGGGAATCACCGCTGTTGTCACCACTAAATGCCAGTGATGAAGCACTAAAAGCGCTGCCTCCATTATGGATGAATGCTGCAGAAATCGATCCTCTGTGCAGCGACAGCGAATTGTTTTTCGCCCGCCTCCAGCAACTGGGGCGCAAAGATAACTTACAGATCGTGCCCGGCGTGGTGCACGGATTTATGCAAATGACCTTACGTCTGCCAGCAGCAGTGACGGCACATAAGGAGGCTGCCCGTGCCTGGCATAACCTGACAACTTAACCGTTTTCTGTACCCCGTAGCTTTCCTGCAAACTTATAAAATAATCAGGAGCAAAAAATGAAAAAAGTAATGTCATCGCTGACGTTAGCAGCCACTGTTTGCCTGTCTGCACCTCTGGCACAGGCTACAACCGTTCATTATTGGTATCACCTGGATAATGCCGACAACACGATGTCGGATTTAATTAGCAAGTTCGAAAAAGAAAATCCGGATATTAAGATCGACGCTGAAAATATTCCGTGGAACAGCTATTACGACAATCTGTATACCTCTTTGGTTGGCGGCAATGCACCTGATGCCGCGATGGTGAAAACTTTTGCTCTGCCACGTTTACAGGAAATGGAAGCGCTGGAACCACTGGATGACTATATAAATAAATGGGCAGGTAAGGATGATCTGCTGGAAAATACGGTCACTATCGCGAAAGGTGAGTTGGATAAACAATATTCCCTGCCAGTGCAATATATTGTTTCTTATCTCTATTATCGCACTGATTATTTTGCCAATGCCGGATTAACCCCACCAAAAACCTGCGATGAATTTTATGCTGATATTAAAAAATTAACGCAGGATACTGATGGCGACGGTACAACCGATATTTATGGCTTTGGTTTCCGTGGCGGCGTTGGCGGCCAGGATATGTGGGCACCATTGATCATGCCAGCTGGTGGTGAGTTCACCAAAGGCGGACTGACCAAACCTGCGGTAATAACGGCCAGTCAGCGCATTGTGGATGCCTACAAAGCTGGAGAATTCCCACCGTCATCCACCACTGATGGCTTTAAAGATGTGATCGGTGCTTTTACTGCCGGTAAAACGGCGATGACCATCCACCATATTGGCTCTGCCAATGATCTGGTTGCAGTGCTTGGCGATAAAGTTTCTGCCGTGCCACTGCCAGCCTGTGACGGCAAGCGTTGGGCACCCATTGCCGTGGAATCTAACGCCATTTTCACTACCGCCGAAGATAAAGATGCTACCTGGAAATGGATCTCTTTCCTCTCCAGTCATGAAAATAACGCGGCCTTTAATAAAGCAACCGGGCAATTACCGGTAACGAAAAGTGATACCGCAAGTTGGGACGTTCATCCTCAGCGTTTCATTGATGCCACCATCAATTCCCTGCCGGATGCCCATGATTACCCTAACACGCCGCAGTTGTCAGACTTCATCAAC
>Ga0157359_1000669_pt1 | contig 12905 bp, 12 predicted proteins | sample AttcapACBM3_FD_111482 | JGI IMG/M metagenome (GOLD analysis project Ga0157359, IMG submission 111482) | Fungus gardens microbial communities from leaf cutter ant in Botucatu, State of São Paulo, Brazil - Atta capiguara ACBM3 | ecosystem: Host-associated > Fungi > Mycelium > Unclassified ...
AAACCAATATGATTTTTAGCGCAATTTTATCACCTCTATTATTTTTTTTCTGTAATGTTCGTCTTAAATGTTGGCAGAACCTAATTTTTTAGTTACTATCGCACGCCTTGGTGCGGTGTCCGAGTGGCTTAAGGAGCACGCCTGGAAAGTGTGTATACGTTTGCGCGTATCGAGGGTTCGAATCCCTCTCTCACCGCCAGAATTCAAATTTAAAGAAGCTTAAACTTAATCGCTTTAGGCTTTTTTATATACAATAATTTTATTTTCACCTCATCTATTAGTTTCATATTAAAATAAAATATATTATAATTATAATAACTTTTTTCTATCCCCCCGCTTATCTGTCTACAAATTATGTTTAATGCGTATATAATTTATTATGGATAACCTAATTTCATCAACTAAGAATGCTATTAACTATCATTCTTATGTAAAATTACCTTTTTCCATTTATTCTGCTTATCATGAACAAAGAATTAAAAATGTTCCTATTGCCAAGCCTTTACTTATAGTGATTTTAAAGGGTGTTAAAGAACTTGGTAGTAAAGGTGATATAGAATGTTTTTCAGGATCTTTTATATTTCTTTCTAATAGCTCAAGCATTGATATGCGTAATATTCCAAATCAAGAGGAATATTATGCTCTTCTCATCGATTTTGAATTTGAAGACTTTAATGAACTTCCTAAAACTTCAGGAAATCCTAAAAATTATGTTCAAGGTCAACTTAATCCTCTTTTAGAAAGTGCTTTACATCAATTTATAGACTTCTCATCAATTGCCCCATCTTCTGCATTTAAGTTTAGAAAAAGAGAGCTTTTAGAACTTATTTATTATTCAGGTTATACAGATATTTCCAATATGAATAAAAATATAAGTTTAACTGAGAAGGTTCAATCATTAATCTCTGATCATTTATCTACAGAATTAACAGTTGAATTCATTGCCTCTCAGCTTTTTATGAGCTCTTCCACTTTAAGAAGAAAACTTAAAAACGAAGGAAATAGTATTCAAGACATCCGAAATAGAGTGAGGTTAGGATATGGCCTACATCTAATTCAAACCTCTAATACAAGTATTGGAGATATTGCATTTCAATGTGGCTATCAATCTCAATCTAGATTTACCGAACAATTTAAAAATTTGTTTGGTCTTACCCCTCGTGAACTACGTAAAACCAAAATGCTCACTTAAGGCGAATTTATGGCAATTCTGCGTATAAAAAATTTTTAGAAGAAAACTTAAGATCTTTCGCACACTTAAAAAAGGTTCTTAAGAAAGTAGATGAAAAAAGTAGCAGTAATTTTATCGGGTTGTGGTTATTTAGATGGTTCTGAAATTAGAGAGTCTGTTTTAACCCTGTTAGCTTTAGATGCAGCAAATATTGAATATCAAATTTTTGCACCCGATGAACCTTTGTTTCATGTTGTGAATCATGTAAATGGTGAAGTAAACACTGCTGAAAGCAGAAATATTTTACAAGAAGCGGCAAGAATTGCCCGTGGTGAAATTTCATCACTCGATAAACTTGATGAAAATGAATTTGACGGTCTTCTACTTCCGGGTGGGTTTGGAGTCGCAAAAAATTTATCAACTTTTGCCTTTAAAGGGGCAGAGGCAAGTGTACACTCTGAAATTAATTCAATTTTAAAAGCGTTCCACCAAAGTAAGAAACCTATTGGAGCAGTATGCATTTCTCCTGCACTATTAGCGCTTGTGTTTGGAGACTTACACCCAAATATTACGTTAGGCTCTGACGATAATATTGCTAAAGAAATTGAAAAAACGGGTTCAATTCACCATGTTTGTCAAACCTCAGACTGTGTGGTAGATAAACAGAATTTATTTGTTACAACTCCTGCCTATATGGATGATCAAGCTAACTTAAATGAAATATATCAAGGTATTACAAAGTTAGTTAAAGAAATAAAGGACTTAGCACATTAATATTTTAGGGATAGGTCAACTATCCCTAAACTTAATATAAAGATATGATTTTATAGTGTTAAATAATTTCTTAAATTTCTATAGTAATCGTTCACTTCCCAATAATTTTATAAAAAAACACAAAGTTTTTTATAATCAGAATTTAAATTTATATATGGGCTATTGTGAGTTTGAATTTAAAGAATTTGACATTCAAATGTTTAATCAAATGTCAATTTTTTTTCCTGATAGTTTAAGTCCATGTACAGTAAAAAGAAAAAGTGAGTTTTTAGCAGGACGTTATGCTTCACAGTTAGTATTATCTGCTATCAGAAAAGATTACTCCCATCAAAAAGTCGAAATTGGAAAATTCAAAGAACCAATTTTTCCATTAAATATAATAGGTTCAATAACACACAGTGAAAATATTGCAATATGTATAGCTACTCAATCAAAAAATGTAAATTTTCTAGGGATTGATATAGAACCTATTATTAGTAATTCAGATTTTTTAGCATTACACGATAAAATTTATACTTATCAAGAGTTAAAAATAATTAAAAATTTAGGGATTAATTATTTTTTAGCAGCAACATGTATATTTTCTGCAAAAGAAACTATATTTAAAGCATTCTTTGACTATTTACACAACAAGATCGATTTTAATAATTTTAAATTATACAAAACATACAGTAGAGGTAATACAATCATAATGAAATTCCACTTAGCAAAAGAGTATAGTACCTTTAGAAAAGAGATCCTTGTTAAAGCAAAAATTTATAAAAAACATGTTATAACTTGTTTAATAAACTAACAAATAGTGATTTTGATTAATTTAAGCTAAAAAGTGATTTATTGTAGATAAAATTAAATAACAATAAATATTAGAATTTTTTACCTTTTTTTGAGTCAAGATTCTCATGAATAAAATTTCGCTAGCTTTTCTTTTACCCTTAATTACATGTACACATTTATCGGCTGCAGAATTTCAACTCAAGAGTAGTGATATTGCAGCTAATAAATTTATGAAAAAGGACCAAGAATTTCAAGGTTTTGGTTGTGAAGGAGGTAATAAATCGCCTCAATTATCATGGAGTGGAGCACCAAGCGGGACTAAGGCCTATGCAATTATGGCGTATGATCCTGATGCTCCTTCAGGTAGTGGTTGGTGGCACTGGCAGGCAGTAAATATCCCATTAGAAGTTACTTCTATTTCTTCTGGTACAGGACATTTTAATAATAAAGATGTAATTGAAATTAAAAATGATTATGGCCAAACAGGTTTTGGCGGTGCTTGCCCACCTAAAGGTCATGGTGTCCATCACTATCAATTTACTGTTTATGCACTTTCGGAAAAACTAGATTTACCACCTAATGCTTCAGCAGCATTAACAGGTTATATGGTAAAAGCTCACTCTTTGGCATCTAGCACTATCGTTGCTCTTTATCAAAAGTAAGAATAATAGTTTTATGGGGATTTTCATCCCCATAAAACTATAAATTTTTTGTTTTTATAAAAATCTCTTTAAAAACGGAAACTACAATGTTTGATAAAGAAATACAGGTGCAAAAAAAAGTTTTAGCTCTTCATGGAATGGGGAGTAATAAATTAGTTACGGAGCTTCAACTTCAAAACTTAGGAATTGTTAATGAAGATTATAATATAACCTATATTAATGGTGTTATTCCTGTGGATGCACCAGAAATTAGTTTATCCGAATTAACAAACATTACTAATGAAGAATGGTATTCTTGGTTACCACCTAAAGCTCAATGGCATGAATTTAATAGCAAAATTCTTTTAAAAAATATTTGTGAAGCTATTATAAAAGTTTTAGTTGTTATCGAAGAATATGGCCCATTTGACATAGGTTATGGTTTTAGTCAAGGTGGTTATATTATTGATTTAATCAACAATCTACCGAATGATCCCATTTTACTTGAAGCAGTAAAAAGTCATTTAGGAAGAGAGTTGTCTTTTAATATTTCTACACAACTTCCTTTTAAAAATTTAATTTATGCATGTGTTGGTACTACTCTCTCAATCTCAGAACTTCGTAGATTAGCAGGTCTATCGAAAATAAAAGATGATTTTAAAACACAAAGTATTCTTTATTTAATCGGAAAACATGACGTTCAAAAAAGTTATTCAGAAAATTTTGTTCTAGAAAACAGCAGTATTACAAGTCAAGTAATCTATTTAGATAGTGGGCATGAAATTAATAGTAATGTACCGGATCATATTAAAAAAAGTATAAAAGATTCGCTTGAAAATAAAGTACCGGGCAATAGTTCGAATAGTACGCTGAGAACATCTTGCACCTTTAGCTCTTTAGAAGTTTTCGATGAATACCAAGCAACTCAAGTATATATTAGTACTGAAGATCAGCCACATAGTATTGTAGATTTACTCTCTAAAAGGGCATCTACTGCGCCATTATTTAGGCATGCACGTAACAATGATCAAAGTTTATGTACTACATATGGTCAGATGCTAGCATTTCTTAGCCCAAAGGGTGAAGGTGATCTTCGAAGAATAGGAGTTAAAGATAACGAAATTATTGCTTATGTAGCTCCTCCAGGTGGTAGTGCTGAAAGTGCTGTTACTTTTCTTACAATAGCCGCTCAGGCATGCGCAGTCCCTCTTTCTGTAACAATGACAGAAAGCGAGACATTAGAAGCCTTAAAACAACTCCAAGTAGATCACATTGTAATTTTTGAAAATGTAAATGCCAAAAGTGTGATTACTGCTTGTGAGAAGTATTGTGCTGAACTTAGTAAACAACCCCACTATGTTCAAATACTAGGTAATGAGGTTCCTGGCCTATTTAGATTTAAAAACTCATTAAAAGATTTTGAATCTTTACCTGCTTTATTGTCATCAGCGGAAAATGACTGTTTATTATTACGAACTTCTGGAACTACCTCTACTCCAAAAATTGTTCCTCTCAAACAAAAGGATTTAGTTCTAAATAGCACGATCTTAGCGAATAGTATTGGAATTAATGAGTTTGATATTACTTATAGCGTAATGCCGTTAGATCATATCGGAGGAATATCAGCTTCAATTCTAGCTAGTTTATCAGTGGGTGCCGCAATTACGTGTGATGGTCTATATAATCCACAATTAATGGTTGAAGCTTTAAAAGAATCAAGCCCTCAACCTACATGGTATTCTAGCGTACCCACCATTCATGTTGCTACCTTACAATATCTTAAGCAAAATAATGAAAAGTATTTAAATGAAGATGGAATATGGACTGAACATAATTTAAGGCTAATACGTTCAGGCGCTGCAGCTCTTAGGGAAGAAGATCGAATTGCACTAATGGGCACTTATGACTGTCCTGTCCTACCTACATATAGCATGTCAGAATTAATGCCAATTTCGCAGCCTATCCAAACCGAAATGAGTTGGGATATTCAAGAAGGTTCTGTTGGTGTACCACTAATCGCTTCTTTAATAATTGTTAATCCAGAAACTCTACTCCCACAACCATACGGAGTTACTGGTGAAATTGCTATTTCAGGAGATACAGTTTTTTCAGGATACAAGGATAATTTAGAAGCTAATCAAAATTCTAGATTTTTAATGAAGTTACCAAATACAACTAAAGAACAGGTTTGGTTTTTAACGGGAGATTTGGGACAAATAGATAATATCGGTAATTTGACCTTAAAAGGTCGTTCCAAAGAATTAATTAAACGTGGTGGAGAACAAATCTCTCCTAGTGAAATAGAAGATAAATTAATTGATTACGCGGGTATTGATCTTGCAATCTGCTTCCCTGTTCCTTCTGAGATTTATGGAGAAGAAGTTGGCTGTGTAATTATTTCTTCTGACCCCAAATTTGATAAGGAAAATTTAAAAACATGGGCAGGTCAATTAAGAAAGTTTTTAATTGAACAGGGAGTTGCTATTCATAAAATTCCTTCTATATGGACTACCGCAAACAAAACAGATTTGCCAATGACCAATAGTAAGAAATACAAACGCAATTCTATGGCACAGGCACTTCAGATTACTGCAACCCAATCCCCAGCCAATGTTAGCTTAAATACAAATAAAGAAATATCAACTAAAAATATTTTACCGGATAAACCTAAGGTAGATTGGGACTCAATAGCAGGATTTAGATTCATTCTCGCATGTTATGTTATGTTCATGCATTTTGGCTCTAATAATTCATGGGATGCTTTTAATAATTTACGTCAATTCCAATGGCATGTTAACAGTTTCTTTATATTAGCTGGTTTTTCGTTAGCTATATTAATGCCTGGTTTAATCCAAAAGAAATTCGCGTTTGTGAAGTCAAAAATTGCTGTAATGTATCCTTTATATGTATTAGCAATTATATTTGCGATGGCGAATCTCTTCGTTAGTTGTGAACCTTCAACTTTTATTTCTAATTTTTCTTGGGCATCTTTACATAGCACGGCTTCATATTGTCAAGGTACACCATTAATAGAAAGTTCATGGACTGGTAATGTAATTTCATCATTAATAATTTATTTAACTGGACTTCAAGCAACACCACTCTGGGGAGCAAGCTGGTTTATAGGATTCTATTTATGGTTTATCTCCATGTATTTCCAATGCCTCATTGTTTTTCCACTGGCTTATAATGCACTTTACAAGAATAGAGGTAATATAAATAAAATATTACTTTACATAGGTGTTGGACTAGTTATCAATATGATTATCCTATGGGGTTTTTGGTATGGGTATGCTATTGATTTTGTGGGATATGGACCTTTTGACCCTATTACGGGAATTAAAACAACTTCTTCAGCATCCCAAATACTAGAAGCTGGTAAAGATAATGCTATTGGACTAGGGTTTTACTTGTTCGCTCCTTTCTGGATGATATATTTCTTATTGGGGATCGGAGCCGCATTTTTATATGATGCAATTAGACCAACTGAACAAAAACGTTCACAAATTTGGGGTTATATTGCAGATAGTATTACTATAATTATTCTTTGTGTTGCGGCTGCTCATGTTTCACAGGGTTATTTTCATTTAACGCCTGAAATTACAAAAGTTCCTGTAGATTTTTATTTCATGAGACCTGAAGAAGCAAATAGTTATGCTGATCCAGGAATTACGAATCGAATTTGGGACGAAATTTATAGTCGTTCATTTGCTCCTCTAACCCTCCTATGGATTTTTGCAATTAGTACAGGAAAAGGTCTAACAGCTAGAATTTTAAGAGCACGTCCTTTATCTCAATTTCTTGCACCTACAGCTTATGCTTGTTTTCTATTTCATCAAATGGTTGGGCAATGGTACTATGCGATTACACGTCATGGACATTGGTGGAACTGGTGGGAACATCGTAAGAGTTTCTATTGGTTTAGCCCAGAACCGGTTCCTGTAGAATGGTATGAGTACTTCTATCTTGTAGGTTTAGTTGTTCTCTTTGCAAAGTTAGTTCAACCATTTGATAGCTTACTTCATAACATTTATTCGAAACTTTTGGGACTAGCCAGAAAACAAAGATTAAAGGAACAACCTACCTTAGATATTGCTAATATCGTATTAAAAACTGCTACTAATATAGCTGGTTTGGAAGTTAGCAGAGATCTTGGTTTAAATGATAATGGCTTGGCCTCACTTGGTACTGTTAGATTTATTAGTGCGCTTGAAACTGAGTTTTCTTCATTTAATTACCACTTGTCTCTTTCAATTTCTGAAGTTATAGCAGCTCAAGATTTGAATGAAATTATTGAATTAATTCAAAGGAAGCTTAATGAAGAAGAGGAATCTGAATTGATAGAAATTGCTTATAAACAAAATACAATTTAGATTAATTTTCTGAAAAGTTATTTCTATGACAAAAGGAGATCCTGAGTTTTCAGATCTCCTTTTATTAGGATTAAGTATTACATAATCTTATTACCAACCTCACGTTCAAGCCTTTCTACCTTTAAACTTACTCAGACAACGCTAATAATTTCTGAACATATTGAATTGCATTATTGTCTACGTCTTGATGAGTCGGAACATCGTCATCTTCTGAAGGGTTTGTGTCTAAACCATAAAATGCATGAAGTGGTTGATAGACTGCCCCGACATAGACAGCCGTAAGCTCAAATGGAGTAAAAATCTTCTCTAGAGAAATTTGATAATCACCTGTTTCTGAATAAACTTGCTCTTGACCACCCGCAGACACTGCCAACATAAACTTCTTATTTTTAAGTTTGTCACCAGTTGAGCCATACGCCCAACCATAGGTCAAAACTTCATCAAGCCATTGTTTCAAGAGCGGCGGACAGTTAAACCAATACACTGGAAATTGAAAGACTAAATTTTCGTGTTCTTCTACCAGTGCTTGCTCTTTGGCAACATCAATTATGCCATCTGGGTAGGCTTGATAGATTTGGTGAACCGTAAATTGGTCTGGATGTTTTTCTAGTTCCTCAATCCATCTTTTATTTACAACAGACTGGTCTATGTGAGGATGGGTAACGATAACTAATGTCTTTTTCATTATAAAAACACGCTTATTGGAAAGTAGATAAATCGATTATAGAAGTGTACTTTCCTAAATATAAGTACGGTAATTTATGTTATATACCATACTAAAAGATAGTGTAGATTTTAAAAATGGATGACTGCCTTCCTTCATATACGCCATTAGAAGATACGGGTTTTGGGTACACCCTTTCTTTGATCAATGGCAAATATAAAATGATTATTATGTATTGGCTTTATGGAAAAAATGTCATGCGTTTTAATGAGATGCAACGCTGTATTGGCAATATTTCATTTAGAACGCTCAGCAATACACTTAAAGAACTAGAAAGAGATGGGCTGATTATTCGTAAGGAATATCCTCAAATCCCGCCAAAAGTTGAGTATCGCCTTTCTGAAAGAGGTCAGTCTTTAATTCCATTGTTAGATATAATGTGTGAATGGGGCGAGCGCAATAAGCCGTCTTAGTTTTATAAACTTGAAGTGATACTAAATATGAGAAATGAATTAAGAGAAATGTTTATTAAGGGATGCGACGATAAAATTGAAAAGAAGGGAGACAATGTCGGTCTATCTTTTTATGCTTTTTTTAAAAATAAGAATGATAACCCTGAGCTATTGATGGAAGCAGCTCATTGGTGGATTATGGAGCATAAGCTAGATCACTTTGAGAAAGCTGTGAAGATTAAACAGATGGTTTTGAGTGAGCAGTAAAAGTTAGAGGAAAAGACTATCAGAAAGCGGGTAGTCTTTAATTCTTATACTAAAAATAAAGTGTGAAAAGATTAAAATGTTTATAAATTCTCTATCTAGTTTTCTTGAAAAATTAGCTTTAAAAGACGAATTGGATGAATGGTATTTATCTACTTTCATTGATAAAAATGTTTATTCGCTATCACCAACCGAAGCTTTTGAGTTTTCTTCACATGTTATAAAGCTTATTAAAGACGGGGCTCAACCAAACTCTATATATGAATTACTAACGATTTTATTAGCTTTACAACGTCAGTCTAACACCACACAATCACCTGAAACTCTAAAAAAGAATCCGAATTTTTTTGATGAAATTATAAAAAAGAATCCTGAGGAATATATTCCAAATCTAGTTCATGAGTTGGCTCAAAATTATCGAATACAATTATAAATTTTAGTGGCTCAAAGTACTTCAGCCATTATTCATCAAAGAAAATCATTCCTTCATAGGGATTCTTTTTGCAGCTCTCCAAACGAGTAGATAAGTTACCTACATGGACTTCTAATTTATGACCATCAGGATCTAAAAAATATATAGATTCCCCTTCGCTTTGATTATTTTTCCACTCACGAATGTTCATCATTTTAATTTTCTGGCGGAATTCATCTATATTATTTTCACTAATACTAAAACAGTAATGGGTATAGTCTGAACTTATACTCACCTCATCAAGTGATAAGCAAAGCCATAATTCTCCAAGGCTTAAATAAGCACCCTTTTTCCATTTGGCTCTAGGGGTAAAACCTAAAATATCCTTATAAAAATTAAAACTGTGATCAACATTTGATACTGAAATAGTCAGGTGATTCAAACCACTTAATTTCATAAACACGCTTCTCTTTTTATCTCGATTTAAGCCATCCGCCGATTTCTTTTAACACATCAACTAATTTTTCTAGCTTTCTGCCTTCCTCAGTTAAAGAATATTCAACCTTAACAGGAACTTGTGCATAGACTTCTCTTGAAATAAAGCCTTCTTCTTCTAAAAAACGTAGCTCTAACGTCAGCATTCTTTGTGAAATATTCGGAATTGCTCTGCGTAACTCATTAAAACGCATGGTTCTTTCTAATAAAAAAGAAATAATGAGCATGCGCCAACGGCCACCTAACACAGTCATCGCTTCTTCGACTGTACAGCCTGAAATATTATCTTTCATAGATGATTACCAAGTATAATAAATATACCTACATAACAAAATAATGCCTAATTTACAACCTATACCTAATTATAAATAATGGTTCTCTCTGACCAGTCACGGATATTCACTGTGGAATATAAAGAAATTTCAAAGAAAACCATCGGGCATTTATATTCAGCTCATTCTTCTATTAGATCTTCAGATTTAGACCCAAAACTGATTGCTCTAGCCGAGTTGCATGTCTCTCAAATCAATGGTTGTGCGTATTGTTGTGCTTTTCATTCCAAGGAGTTAAGAGACTTTGGCATAGCTCAAGAAGTTATCGACCAAATACCAGGTTATAAACATTCAAAAGCTTTCTCTGAAAAACAGAAAGTCGTGTTGGAGTTTGCGTCCGCAATTACCTCTTTAAATGACCCGAAACAAATTGAGGTAACTCGAGAAAATTTAGCTCATCATTTTAGTGAAAAAGAGATTGTAGATTTAACGGCGAGTATTGCTTTAATGGGAGCATTAAACAGACTCCGAATTACCTTAGGTGATTAAGTCTCCTAAAATATGTTTTAAGTATTTGAGTTTGAAAAGGCCTAAAGCTAGGCCTTTTCAAACTCAAACCCTTTTCAAAAAATACTCAAGCAAAACATCTCTTTCCCTTTCATCATCTGAACTTAACAGCTCCATAATTGCGCCATCAATCATAAAAACAAATATCTCCGCTTCTGCATATGAAACCGTTTTTTTAGTTTCCGACAGCAGGCAGAAAATTTCATTTTTAAGCCATCGTCTATAGCGAATTGCGGTTTGGTAAGCGGTTGGGTGAGTCGATTTAATTTCAAAAATCGCTTTAAACAGTAAGTAATACGGGCTTTTTAAGTCAGCATGTAACAGGTAAATTTGCCTGAGTTTGTGTGTCAAAGTAAGGTATTGCGTCGTTTCTATCTCCACTCTGACCTTTTCCATTAACACGTCTTTTTGAAAAGTCAGGCACATTTGAATGAGTCTTTCTTTTGAGTGAAAGTAGTTATAAAAGGTGCCTTTGGTCATTTGAGAGTTGGCAATAATCAGGTCTACCCCTGCCTTGTTAAAGCCATGTTGATTAAATAAATCTGTTGCCGTATGAATCACGTGCAATGCTCTACGTGAAGCGTCTAAATTTTTCATGTATACCGTTTAAAATAATTTTTTGTTGTAAATAAATGAGATAGAAATGCCGTCGCTCTTAAATTGAACGCTAAATACAGGCGTGCAAAAGCCGCACAAAATGGTGCGCTCGCCTATCTCGGGTTTTATTGTTGCTATGATTTTTTAGTCGTAATGACCTATGGCTTAAAACCTAGAGTCGGTTAAACCGTTTTAAAGACCAGTTGGGTATAGATGTAAAAATTTTGGCAAAGGTTGCCAATGAGAGAGATGAAATAGTACGCATAACGGCGGACTCCTTTTGATTTAGAAGAGTCTTACCAATTACTGCTAAATAATGGTGGCAAGACTAGAAGGGTTAGCAGACTGGTACAAAAGGAAACCAGCACACCCGAAGGTGTCCCTCCTAGCCTCACCATAAAGGCGTGACTTAAGAGAACGCACAAAAACCAAAACAGCATTGTTGTGCGCCTTTTGTAAACGGCCTGCTAAGACCCACTGGCAATGTAGGCCAGCACGCAAAGGATAATCCGCGTGTTTTTGAGTGTCAATGTAAGGTTGAATAGAAATTGATTAAATAATTATTGTTGTTTATTCAATTAGATATTTAAGCTAAAAAGACCTTCAACTTAAATTTAACGATTTCATCATAATAGTAAAATTGGTGGCAGAACGAAAAGAGGTTAGCAGACTGGACACACAGTACCAGCACACCCGAAAGTGTCCTCTTACCGCTCTACCGTAGAATGGTGGCAAAACGATAAGGGGTTAGCAGACTGGGTACAGCACCAGCACACTCGAAAGTGTCCCCCTTTTCGTTCTACCGTAGAATGGTTTTCAGGCAAAGAATAGTTCTCAAGTTTTTAAGTGTCAATGCACATATGTTTTTAATTTATAAAATATTTTTATTTCTATCAGCTCATTTTCTCATTGTTAATTTATCATTCATTTTCAAAAATCCTTAAATGAACTGATTGATCACGCTATAAATAAAAGCTACAGTAAATAAAGTTTGAATTTTATAACTTTAAATAAATTGATAACGCATGCAGGCAATGACATGGAAACCATACATGATTTTTATCAACGCTTTTCTTTAACCAGAGGTAGCGACTACTCGGTTCCATCAACTTCGTTTGGACATTTTAACGTGTTCCAACGCGATGCCTGCTCGTTTCTGACGCCTTATAGCCGCCGCGATTATTATAAAATTTCACTGGTTTTAGGCACTGGCGAACTTCACTACGCCAACCGCTGGATAAAGGTAGACCGCCCTGCATTACTGTTTTCAAACCCACTAGTTCCCTATGCATGGGAAATTAATTCGCCTGAACAGGCAGGCTGGTTTTGTCTATTTACCGAAGAGTTTGTAAACCAAGAATCGCGACAAAGCTTTTTAAAAGACTCACCACTGTTTAAAGTCGACGGCGACCCGCTATATTTTTTAAATGACCAGCAAGTTGAAGAAAT
>Ga0157359_1000670_pt1 | contig 12883 bp, 6 predicted proteins | sample AttcapACBM3_FD_111482 | JGI IMG/M metagenome (GOLD analysis project Ga0157359, IMG submission 111482) | Fungus gardens microbial communities from leaf cutter ant in Botucatu, State of São Paulo, Brazil - Atta capiguara ACBM3 | ecosystem: Host-associated > Fungi > Mycelium > Unclassified ...
GGATACCGTAAGGATGCTGAGCTCGATTGTTATTTCTAGGTCAAGAAAGCTTACGAAGAAGATGAGGAGATCAAGAGATACAAGTGACCAAGTGGGAACTTCTCGTGATGGCAAGCTAGTATCCAGTAGATTGAAGTCTTTGTGTACAGCCATGACAGTGAATAGTAATTTGTTATGACAGAAACACTTTGAAGCAGATAAGGTTCCAGTAACTCTAGTGGTAGTGCTGCTGTAGCTCAAGCCAGTATATTCAGAAATGTTACCAGCTCAGAATTTCAAAAATCCAAATTGATAAGCTAGAATAGCTTGGAAGCTGGTAGGCTGTATGGAGTTACTTTGTCTAAATTTAATTTCTCTGTATGCCATTTAATCAACTTGTATTTGAGCTCCAAATGTTATGAAGGGACTTCTGCTCAAAGTATAAACCACAATTAACAAAAATACAGAGTATCTACTCAGGATGTAGATCAAGTGTTGTAACTTATCCATGAAGTCTGCATGTCAGGTACAGTTCACACCTGGGAGAATGAGGTCTGTGTAAAGAGACCTGCCACTTTGCCAAAACTCAAGTCTTAAACACCACTCAAGTCTGTGGCCTTTTCCCCTCTCTGTCTGCAAGCCTTGAATACTGATTGACATTGCTGCCCTACCCACCACTGGAACTTCTTCAGATATCATCTCCAAGATAGTCAGTCATGATCCCCTCTCTTCAACCATTGTCCAATGAGCTCTCTGCAATCCAGTCAATGTTTAAGATCATTCTATTTAGGTTTATGACTATCTAGTGTAATCATTTCAAGGTTAGGCCAGCGGTGTTCTGCCTGATGTTCTGATTGATTAATATAGACTGTCTAAAGTATTTAGAGTAGCTGTCACCTCTAGGAAAGTTCATTCTGTTCTTTTAGGATTCTCTGGAGGTGTGTTGTGTATTGTGTAGAGTAGAGCAATAAACTTAGAATTCCTGAAGTTATACTTAACCCTGTAGACTTTACCAGTTGCCCTAATATTTATATGATATCTAAGATAGATACTCAAAGAATAGAGGTTTACTGATAGTTACCCCAGTTAACTAGTGTTCTTGGATATCATTAGAAGTTTTATGGAGATCATCAGAAGTTCAGAGAGGATATCCAAGAAGTTATTGGTTATGGAATAGAGACTATTGATCTATACTAGAAGAAGTTTGGGCATAATAGATCAAAAGAATGTATTATCTAAGAGAATTGCCAAATAAGTCTAGATTAGTATGTAATTACAACTGAATGCAAACAATAATCTTGGCTTCAACTTATGTGTTACACTAATACTTGTCATGTAGTTGTGATCTCAAGATGAGTTGGAATAAAGTAGAGAAGAGAGTAAGTTACTTGAGTTTTATGATCAGACTAAAGAAAGTACAGAGTATCTACTAGTCTTAAACACTAAGTACTACAGTTGGAACTATGGCTAAAACAATAGTAGAGAAGGATATAACTAAGAGAATACTATAGAGATAAACTTTGGGTAGTATGGTAATCTAGAGTTCAGAAAATAAGTTATTAGATAATGAAACATGAAAATGTGATCTATAACAAGTTTATCAATAGAGCAGATTTTTTACCTAAGACTGATCTAAGACTAATCTATTGAATATCTGGAGTAGATCTATAATACCACTAGTTTTAAACACTGAGTAGTAGTATCTTAAATAATAATATTAACTTTTGGTATTGAATAAACATTCTGCTTATTCATACTCATGCTACAATTAGCATAGCATGCCCAAGTAATAATATACAACACTTACAATAAGTCACTCAAGTGCTATTTATTTATATATATTACTTGTCTTATATTACTTACATTTAAGCTTTCTATTATATCTTAAGCTTAAGAGTTAAAAAGAATATTATACATAGTTTACACAAGAGAACTTGATAGAGTTCATACTATAACATAGTCTATCTTATATACTACTTGGTATTGATCTGTATATTTTGATCCAAACCTATTTCATAGTATAACTAAGTCCTTTCAGTAGATTCTATGAATATTTTACCTATTATATGATTATGTGACTGTGACATGTGACATGTGACATCACATCACATTCCCTTACCCAAGTTCAAAAATGAAAATGAAAAAAGAAGAAAATGAAATACTAAGAAAAATGTCTAAGTTTATACTTGGAATCTTTGATATCACCTACTCTTCAAGATTTCTCTTTTGAAGAAACAGATTTCCACCTCTGCTTTCTTTCTACCTTTCTTGAATACTTCATCTCAAACTTCTCATTATTTTATTAATACAATATCTTTGCTGTGTACTTTTCTGGCAATTCTCTCTTTCTAAAGTTTCTTTTCTCTATTTTATTTAAATTTTCCTGACCTCTAATCTTTACACCCATTCTCCCTTTGAACTTTACCATTGCTTCTTTCACATTCTCCAAATCTACCTTCTTCCAAGTATTATACTTTACTGTAAATCCTTTTCATCTGACCAAATATTTCATATATCCTCACACCATTCTCTTGTTAAGGATTCTCAGAATCTCTACCTCTCATTCTTCTCCATTCACCTCTATTGGTTTTGGCTCTTCTATCCTCTGTTTTTTTACTAGTTCTTTATACTGGACTACTCTTACTTATGTTTACTACCAGATAAATCCTCATTGATACTAGCAATTTTAATTTTATTGTATTGACCAATACCACTTTTTCTATAATATAAGGCTTTACAAATCTCTTTATTAACTTTCTTGCTGGTTATTCCTTAAACACTAGGTTTTGTGTGTTTAACAACACTTTCTCTTTTTTATTCTACTTTTTCACTTCTTTTCTCTCTCTATCTGTTTGCCTTCTCATATTCTCTTGTACTTTCTTTAGTGCTGTTTCTGCTTCTTCTTGTATTTTTATTCTCTTCCATAATTTACCATAAGGGATGAAGCTTTAGTCACAGTATGAGTTTTACTATTGATTGTAAACTCTACTATTGTTAACCACTTTGGCCAATCCTTCTGTCAGTAATTCACAAAGAACCAGAAATATTGTTCTAACTCCTGGTTCATTTTTTCTGTCTGCCTATTTGTTTGAGGGTGAAAGGCTGTTGATAATTTTGTTTTAATATTTAACATATTGTTGAGCTCCCTTGTTAACTTTGCTATAGGTTTTCTGTCTGAAATTATGCTTTCTGAAAGACCATGTAACTTTTACACATTGTCTCTAAACAACTATGCCAATCCTTCCACTAATATTTCCACTGTAGTTGCTATCAAATATACCATCTTTGACAGATATTTGCATATTACTGGTACTATAATTTTTTAAGCTACCAAAGAGAGTCTTATAATAAAATCTACTGTTAGATATATTCATAGTTTTTCCAAAATCTTATTAGGTATTAGTTTTTCTGCTGGTACTTCTGTATGATTTTTTGTTTACTGACACAACATTTTACATAACTTCCTACATCTTTAGACACTCCCAGCCACTAATAGTTATTAGTAACTATCTCCATCATCATCTATTTTTCTCCATGTCCAGCCACTGGCACATTATGATGCAGCTTGATTATCTCCAGTCTCAATCCCTTATCTTTTGGCATATAAACCTTCTCTTTCTTTAACACCAACTTATCTTATATCTTCTACTCATCTCTCCTTAGTACTTTAATCTCTACCTTCTTCATATCTTCTGCTACTTTAACTATTTCTTTATTTTTTCATTATTATTTTCTACTTCCACTTTCCAATCTGGTCTTATACTTAGTCTATCTATTTTTCCCATTCTTACTTCTAGCACATGTTTCAGAACAAAATCAAATCTTGATATGTACAGTACTTATCTTACTTATCTCTAATTTGAATTCTGTGTCTTCATAAAATATTACAAATTCTTGGAGTCTATCCAAACCTTGAACTGGAACTTAGTGCCTTTCAACAAATATCTCCAATTTTCCAACCTCCTGATTATAGCCAGTATCCCTTTATCATTAATTTCATAATTGTACTCTATTTCATTCAATAACTTAGAAAGATAGGCAACTAGCCTCTACTTTCCATTTTTATACTCTATTAACAGCTTTCTTTCTGTTGTATAGTCTAATGTATCCATCTCCATTCTCATCTTCTTATCTAAGTCTTTAACTCTTTAAGTGTTCTTTTCTATCTTTTTCCTCATATCTACTTCTGCTTCTTTCTCATTAGTTTATGTAAAGGTCTTACTACTTTTGTCAAGTCCTTTACAAATCATCTAAAATAGTTAGCAAGCTCTAGAAACTTCTACACCTCTTTAACTGTCTGAGAAACTTGCCATTTCTAATATTACCTTCATCTTTTCTTTCTCTATCTTAGGTTCTATCACTACTTTTAAAAATTCTATTTCCCTTACCTTCCACTTATATTTCTCTAGCATCATATTATTATTATAATCCTAAGCTTGGCTCAGATTACAACTTAGGCAAAGACTTGAGTAAGAAAAAAGAAGATGATCAGTTGGTAAAGTATAAAGATATAGGATTATATCTACTACTATATATACCTTTTACTACTATATAAGATACTGACTAATAAAACATGAGAAAAGCATATGGTATAATAAAATAGAAGACTAGAATAAAACAACCCCAATATATGTTTAAGTTGAGACAATCATGGAGTGAATACCTGTGAGGTATAAGATATAGATTATAATAATTATCTATGTATTGTAATAAGTAGTAGGATACCAAAGTAATATAGAAACACTCAGTAACATAGAACAAGATTATATTGAAAATATTAATACCTAGAGTAATATGGAAACACTACAAGTATATAAGTAAGAATTTGGTCTATTAATATTAAAATATTCTTACCTCAGTAATGTAGAATAAGACTGAGATGTATATAAAGATGATAAAAAAATAAAAGAGTATTATATAACACTCAAGATATATAAGGAAATATATGAGAATTAATATAAATATAACATGTCAAGATACTGTTAAGATAAGATTAGAATTGGATTACTTTTTTTTTTTACTACCATTTCATATGGTAGTGCTTAAAAGAATTTCAGTAAATACATTGTTTCTTTTTAACACAAATCCTCAAAGTAATTCACAAAAACCTCCTATAAGTATACTAATAGATATGGAAGTTAATACTCTTAGAAATCAGCCAATATTTTCCAGTACTAATATTTTTAGAGAATCATTAGTATACTTTAATGTATTCTCTATAGCTTATATAGATCATATCCAAGTACTTGCTAACAATCCAACTTGGATAGAACAGGTTAAGCTTGGTGAAATTAAAAATTTTACTCTTTTCTACATATTCTTGAAAAAGATTCTGCAAACATAGCTAATACAACTAAACCTACACTGAATCCTCATAGAATAGTAGTTAACAATATATATATATATCTTAAGGCTTAGAATCTTTAGCAATTCTATATTTGGTCAACTAACTTGTGGACCTATAGTTGTGAGATAGTAATTTTTATCTAATTTCTCTCTTTGGAATTAACAAATACTTGGAAAGTGATGCTAAGAACATTACTTGCTTACTTTATAAAATAGCAGCTTTTATTAGGTAATAGAAATTAGAGAATAAGATGATTAAGAATATACCTCATATTTTAGAGTTTGAGTTTGCTGCTTAGGACTTTTTTTCTTTTATCTATGAATTTAGTTGGAACAAATTGACAACTAACAAGGATAACAGCTCTTTGAGACAATATGTGGCTTTACAATTCAATGCAAAGATTATAAAAAACTCCTCAAACAATAAATAGTCTAATTTAAATAATAGTAAACAAGCTAATGTTTCAAAGGTTTCTCTTCTGATTCCTCTTAGACTGAGTAAGAATGTTCTAGTAAAATCAAAATTCTACAAGATGATCTCAACTTTTAGCTTTACTTCTAAACTCAATAAATGATCATATACTCAGGTATCAAAGAAAAATATCAAGTTCATTGTCAAAATCAAAGAAGATTTTCCAAAGCTATCAGCTCTGAAAGTTGAGAAAATTCACAAAATTTTAAACAATATAAAGAAAAACAAACCAAAAATCAATATAATAACTAAAGAACTATCTATGGAATAAGTTATTATACTTAGGAGTTCACTTAACATTAATAGGATCATAGCAAATTTAAACACATATATTGCTAATATTAATAGGCTATTAAAAGAAGTCAAATCTGATGTTTTGGCTGATTTTATACATTTGAATAATAAAGATATAGTTATTATAACTAAGAGCACTAGACTTCCACAATCAAAATCTTATCTCAAGATTTTAGATATCCTTTACTTTGTTGAAAATACTAATCTCTCTATAACATCAGATATTGTTGAGAGTGTTATCAAAAGCATTTATATCTAATATAGATCAACATTTGGGACTCTCAAAATAGGACAAAAGCTAAATATCTCATTAACAGGTCTTTCAATATAAATAGATACATTGCTACTAACAGAGAAACTAATATAAATTTTAGAGTTTTATAATACAAGAACTGCTAAAAATAAGGACACATGACATTTACATATCATATGTATGAAGCAAAGTGTCAAAAGTGCAATAGACTATATAAGTTAGAACATTATAAGGAAATGGCATAGTATTACAAAGCTAACTTCAAGATGAACCCTTCTATGCTAGAAATGAAGAAAGATGAACTATATACTCACTTGTCAAGATTGTTGACGATAGACTTCATTTTTTATTTTTCTCTTTTCTTTTTAGTTTATTTTTATTTCTTTTTCTTTTTTTAGAAACAGCTCAGGTTAGGGTTTGTCAGTCATACTGTCACATCAGTCACAAGCTGATGGTGTAGTCACAAGACTGATCACGAGACTTGGGAGAATGAAGTAGAAAGTTCTAGAATAAAGTGACATCATACAATATAGACAACACATGTTGACCTCATGTCATATACATGGTTATTTAGGGTAGGGTGCACAGCAGTGAGCATGGACCATAAGTAGTATATAAGGTAGACTACTTTGTACTAGGAACTTTATTGAGTTCTCTTGTGTCACTCAATACAAGAGTTGTTTCATTGCTTAACACTTTGAGCTTTGAATCATAACATCACTCTTTTAAGTATATTAATTACAAGAGTGAATATCAGGCAGACAGCAACTTTTATCCATTCTAAAAGCATAGATTCAACAAGAACTGGTATAATAAGAAATCATAAGAGTTCTAAGAAATTAGGACTAACTCAATTTACTCAGCTGTGGGTGTGGGTAAAAAATAATCTTAAAATACCTAAAAATCTTTTCACAGAATATTTATAAGAACAAACTTATTACTGATACTCTTTTAGAAAATAATAAAGATTTTAATTTTAATTCTAAAATCTCTCTGGTCTATTATTTGCAACATTCCAAGCTTCTTGTCTGAAGAAGATAATGAGATTATAGATGTTCTAAATCATCCATTGTAGACTTTGTTTGCAAGAACTTCAAATACTGTGAATGAGTATTTAAGAGTTCTTACTTATATCAACACTAAATTGTAGCATTATATATTTTCTTATTAATATCTATTTAGATAAATATCAATCTGCTTTAAAGTGTTATAATCAAATCTACATGTCTTCAACATGGCTATCTCATAGACTACAGATATTGGGGTGACTTTTTTATGACTCAATGATTGGCTATACTATATATAGTCTCAGTCAGTACCTCATGAAGTAGACATGACTTCCTCATGTTTTTCTCATGTATTATAACTCATTTGACTCATCTATAACACATGGTCTTTAGGTATATATAGTTATAAATATACTCTTATATCCTTATACTTTACCAATTGATCATCCACTATTTCTTACTTAAGTCTTTGCCTAAGTTGCAACCTAAGCCCAGCTAAATGTTGTAATATAAAGTATCTCAAGGATATTGAGGTTAACTTGAATAATGTTTTAATTATGACAAGGAATTTTAATATTAAAGACAATGACTGAGATTCTACTTTTCTATATCATTTAACTTATACAGATACTTTTAGGGAGATAGCTGATAGTTTTGATTTAGAACTTTCAATGTTAATCAATTAAGTACCAATATAATATATAAATAACTCTCAAAGTACTAACTTAGTTCTATATTTTTTTATGCCAATACAAAGGAATTTAACAATCATTCTATTTCAACTAATCTTTGAGAATCTTTTAACTATGCTCTGTTATCAGTCCATATTATTATCAAGGAGAAATTTATCCAAGAAAAGAAGCTAACTATTATCAAAAATAGTAAAGAAGAAAAATAATTCATCAAAAAATTGAGAAATAGGATATATTATATTGATATGACTAACATTCTCAATTATAAGAAGCTAGAAGAGGTAATCTAAGGGTTTGCTTTTATTACAGAGAAATTATAGTATAAACATATTTAATATTTAGGAAAAGAACAGACTAGACAAAATATAGAAAAATAGTTAAAACAGCAAAAAAACATTTTTTGACAATAAAATTCAAGAAATCACATCAACTAACAAGAGACTATAGGATCTAATGAATTAGATTAAGAAACAAAATCTACCTGTTACAGAAGCTATTAAATTCAATGGTCATTTTTGTAACAATTTAAATAACTTATAGCAAGCTCTTTATCAGTCTTACAATGCTGCTCAAGATAAACTGATAAATAATTAACTACTAGATAAAGTTCCATTATATTAACAAGTCAAATAGCTACTTTTTTCTAAATCAGATTTTATCAAAGCAATTAACAAATGTAATAGCTTATCTATCCTAAGACTAGATTATATTCTTTAGAAACACCTTAAAGTATTGGTTTGTAATAAGAAATATATCACTAATTTTGTCAAGATAGCAAATGCATATATCAATCTCAGACATTGATTCTCTCATTTCAAAAAGTCAATGTCTATTATCATCTCTAAGCTAAATAAACTATATTACAACACTCTTAAAACTTTTGATTTATTGTTCTTCTCAATACATCAGAAAAACTCATCAAAAAAGTTATAAGTGTTAGACTTCAAGTACACTCTATTACTTCAAACTTTGTTCATTCTAATTAAATAGGAGATATCAAACAATAACCAACTATAGATACTAGTATCTATCTAACCTATTTTATATATATAAGATAGACAAAAGGACTTCATACTAACACTTTTACATTTGATATTGCTTAGTTTTTTCCCTCTTTAAATTATCAACTTCTTCTGAAGATTTTTGACAAAGCTAGTTTTGATTCTTGCATTTCTTGTTTCTTTTCTAATTATTTAGTTAACAAATAGACATAATATGTGTGAAACCAGTTTGATTTCCCTTTCTTTAAAGCAAATGTAGATATAGGATAAGGTTCTGCTGTTTCTCCAATTCTTTTAGCTCTTTATATCATATCCATTTTATATATTTTTGAAAAAAGATCTAAAATTCTTACATTTCTTATTTAAACTTTAATTTTTTTATTTTTTGATAAAAGTTTCTTTATTTTTCAGGAAATCTTTTTGAAAAATCCAATGCAAATCTCTTTTGTAGTTATAATATTATTTAACTAGCTTGATCTAGTTATTGAACACAACAAATCAGAGATCTTTTATCTTTTAAGATTTACAAATACTTTTTATATTTTTCTCTTAGATCTTCAACCTCTAAGAAATCTTATTATTATGTCAACAAGGCTCTTTTCACAATTAAGAACATGAAAATGTTGAGAATTCAAGCAGGAGTTTATCACTAGTCCACAAATGACTACTGTATAAAATATATGTCCTTTCTATTATGCTATATGGATTTTATCTTTGGTACTTTAAAGAAATACCTTTATACCAACCTCTCAAGGAATTGAAGAAAATATAAAGAAGAGCAGTATTATGAATTACAGGAGTATTTCATATGTTACCAACTTGGAGAATTGAGATTATAGATAGGCTTATTCCCATTCATCTTCACCTTGACAAAATCATTAGGCATTACTATTTATGAGTGACATCTCTCCACAAATAATATACAATCAATATCTTTATAGATATAGATGGATATCATTCTAAGATAGCCATATTACATCACATGGCTATATTTTATCTCATGATCAAGCAATGTTCAAAAATCAAAAGTTCTATAATAAATATTAACAATCATTTAAATGAAGCATTACCTTCTTTTAATAAGAGATTTTCTTCTAGTTTCCATTTAGTAGATATATTTTTTGAATCATTTTTCTTTTCTTTCAGTAAATTAAAAGGATCACAATATATTAACTTCTTATCATAACAGACTCAACAATATTATTGAGAATCCACTCATAAATCAAGATACTATGCTCATTATTACAGATGCTAGTATTAAGAATCATATAGCTACTTCAGTCTCTCATATATAAAGGACTGGAAGTTATTACCAAATCTGTTTACTATGCTATGAATGTAACATTTATAGAAACCAAGCTCTTTGCTGTCAAATATAGGATAAATTATATAATATAATTATTGTGATATTCAAGGATCTTAGATGTTTCTTTGAAAAGAACTTGAATAATATGATTGCTTTTTGGGATTGTCCAGATAATATTAAGTGGTCACTATATCTCTTAGTGAATAAAGAGTCAAAATACATTAAAATTAATCCTATATTCTTGAGTAAGACATCATGGAAGTTTAGTAGAAAAAAATATATTATAAAATAATTTTGGCTTCAGCTTATATATTGTGCTATCTATCTGCTATGTGGTTATAACTTTAGAGAAATTCAAGTTCAAGGTCTGGATGGACCACAAGAATTTAGAATATTTTATAAAGACACAGAAATTAAATAGAAGACAAGTACAAAAAAATATAATACTATAGTTAAGTAATGGTAAATATATTATATTTCCAAGCCTCAAGGTATAAGGAAAGAAACATCCTCAAATTAAACAACAATGATTATCAGCCTATTTATTCTAAGAGTGGTGCTTGGCTAAAGCATACTACTTACTTGTTTATAATACCTGAACCTTGGATATACTCTCAGAGATTTAGAAGTGATTTAGAAGTTTAATAATGATAACAATGATAATAAGAGATAATGATTGATGAAAATTGATGAAAACTAATATTGTTAAGTCTAAAGTCTAATTTTCAGATATAATGATATTTATATAAAATATTAATGGTCTATATACAAGCTATTTTTATCACATGATCAAAACTCATATCTGATAGAACTGTCATTTGTTATAGCAGATATCAGGCTAATTTTAGAAAGTAACTAATTATATCACTATATTGATATACTTATATTTCTATAAATACTAATCTCTATATGATATATGATATATTATTAGAAACTGTTTGATGAGTGTTTTCTAATGTAACTTTGATTGTGGGAATCTATATAGTTATTCCTGAGATAATAGCCAATTAAACTTATAGTTACTGATGGTCTAATATCTTAGTAATCTGTTGTCACTTTTGTACATTTCATATATGGATAGATAGCCCTTATTTGAAACTTTCCAGTGCAACTTAGTTTGTAAAAATCAGTCTACTGGTTGTAGAGATACAAGCTGAATAAAGTTTGTAACAGAGACTAATCACAAACTATACTTCTATTAATAAGTATAGACTTAGATTCTTTCTTAAAAAATCCTTTATATATATATGTAGAGAGTATCTTATTAAAATGAGGAAGCATATCTTATTTGATTATACATGGTATAAAAAGTCTTAGAATTCAAAGAGAAAATCTCTCAAGAATATTCTTATATTTTTAAGCTCAATTTTAGAGTATTTTGTTTCTAGAATAGCATTACTTAAGACTAATTAGTCTTTATTTTTATTTTTCTTTATTTTTCATCTTTTTTAACTTCTTTTTCTTTTCTTTTGTTTTTTTTAAAAAAGATGAGATTAGGATGAGTAAAACTTACTTTGAGCAGAAATTTGTGATCAGTCATATAAAAAGAGATCAAATCAAGTATGGAAACTTATTCAGAAATAAATGTGATATCTATGAGATTGAACAAAGTACTTAGATTGCAGATTAAACTTAGAAGCTTATCCATAAATATATAATATGATTTTGTATAATGATCTTGGTCTTAACTTATATGTTGTGCCTACTGTTTATTGTATAATCATGATTTTGAATAATGAAATATTAAGAAAAAGTGAAAGAAGATATTATTAGATTCTTTATGTGTACTTGGTCAAATCTTAGTTAGAACTCAGTTAGAGAAGTAAGAGATGATTCTTAGTTGATTTTCAGACTAAATGCTATAGAGTATCTACTTGGTCTTAAACACTAAGTCTATAGTTGGAATTATAGCTAGAGAAATAATAATGTAGAAAATAATTAAGAAGACATTAAAGAGATAGTTTTTAGAATACAAGATAACTAGAAGTCTAGGTAATGAGTTGTCAGGAGATGAAATACAAAAGGCTAATCTATATACAAACTGTTACAACTCAAAAACTTTAGAGTTGGCTAATAAGAAGAACTTTATATTAGAGTTAACATAAGAGAACTTGATAGAGAACTCTGTACAGAATTGTTTACCTTATATACCTAAGACTAATATTCCATGCTCTACTACTTTAGCCTATTCTAAATAACCATGTGCATGCCTACCTTAAGGTTAATATGTATATAACATATTGTTATAATATTATTCCTTCTAGAACCTTTTACTGTCTTCTGTTGTAGAAAATGATTGTGTGATAGCATGACAGTGACAGTATCATTATGTGATATTTTATGATAGTAACCTATGATGTCATGCTAAACTCTAAGTTTAAAATAGAAAATAAACCAAAGAAAAAATAAAAATAAGAAGAAAAATAAAATGAAGTCTACTCTTTGTGACTCTAACACAAACAAGTACAGATGCAGAAGTATACCTAGGTATGGTTAGAGTTCTAACTAGAAGTCAGGAAACAAATATCTTAGA
>Ga0157359_1000671_pt1 | contig 12874 bp, 6 predicted proteins | sample AttcapACBM3_FD_111482 | JGI IMG/M metagenome (GOLD analysis project Ga0157359, IMG submission 111482) | Fungus gardens microbial communities from leaf cutter ant in Botucatu, State of São Paulo, Brazil - Atta capiguara ACBM3 | ecosystem: Host-associated > Fungi > Mycelium > Unclassified ...
TCCTCATGGTCCATGCTACTAATAATTAACCCTGCCCTTATGTCCATGCTTCTTCCTCATGTTTGCCTCAAGGCCACCATGTTGTATACATATGCCTTGCTTCCATCTTCCAGATCCTTCTACTATATTCTAGGCCTATGATATTACATCATATGACATGTCATGTGACTGCAGTGTCACATGCCTCTTCATCATCCAAAAGAAAAAGAAAAAGAAAAAGAAAATCCCTATAAAGTCAGAAAAATAAAAGAAAATAAAATAAAAATTATAATGTTCAAAGCGTCTTATATAGACCATCAGTAGTTTGTATATAAGGTAGATATCTTGTACTTAGGAACTTTATCAAGTTCTCTTGTGTTACTCAATACAAGAGTGTGTCTTTTGCTTAACTTAAAGCCAAAGTCATAACAGTTAATACAAGAGAACTTAATAGAGAACTATGTATAGAATTGTCTACCTTATATATCTTAGGCTACTAGTCTGTGCACTACTATGTTAGCCTACCCTAAATGACTATGTATCTGTCTTAAGATTAACATGTGTATAATATAATATATAACATCATTTCTGTTAGAGTTCAAGACAGTGAACTTGAACTATTTTTTTTTCATTTTTTATTTTTTATTTTCATTTTTTTTATCTTTAGAGATGTAGGGTTAGGGTTAAGGTGACATCACTGACATACTGTCATACACACCAGTCACATGACAATGTCATAGTCACAATACCACATGTCACATAGAAGAGTGTAGAAGATTCTGGAAAGATAATATCATATAGTATATTTAACATATGTTGACCTTAAGGCAAACATATGGCTGTTTAGGATAGGCTATAAGTAGTTAGTACAGACCATGAAGTTTTAGTATATAAGGTAGACAATCCTGTACAGAGTTCTCTATTGAGTTCTCTTGTGTTCAACCCTAATACAAGGTTCTTTTACTTAACCCACTTTAAGGTCTTGTGATTGTAACAATTTCTTCCAAAGCCTTTTACTATTTTCTATCATGATATATAACTATGCCATAGTGTGATCATGACCTGTGATGTCACACCAAACCATACCCTAGTTCTAAAAATAGAAAATAGAAAATAAAATAAAGTCCAATTTTTATACTTTTAATAGGATTGGTCTCTTTTTTCCAAAGCAGAATTCACTAATATAATTAGCAAGTGTAACAACTTATTGACCTTAGACTCCAATCATATTTCATGAAGTCATGTAAAAGTATTAATCAAAAACAATAAATATACCACAAATTTAGTCAACATTGCTAATTTTTGCATTAATCTTAGTGTTTGGCTAACTCATTTCAAAAAGTCAATGTCTATTATCATCCCTAAACTAATTAAGTCATTATATAATACTCCTAAAATCTTCTGACCTATTGTTCTTCTTAATATAGTCAGTAAATTGATTAAGAAAGTTACTAGCAATAGAATTCAATCTCATTCCATTACTTTGAACTTCAATCATCTAGCTCAAATGGATGGTATCAAGTAATGATCAACTATGAATATAGGGATTTATCTTACCTATCTTATATATACAAAATGGCTTAAAAATCTCTATACAAGTATACTTACATTCAATATAGCACAATTTTTTCTTTCTCTTAATTATCAACTTTTTCTGATAATTTTGAATAAAGCTACTTTTGATTCTTATATATATTTCTTTTTCTCTGATTATTTAATTAATAGACAAACTCAATATGTATTGAACAGTTTCATTTTTCAAAGCCTATATAGATGTAGGACAAAGTTCTACCCTTTCTCCTATTCTTTCTTCTATTTACATCACTTCTGTCTTTTATATTTTTGAAAAAAGAACTAAATCTCTTTTACCCCTATTTCTATTTTCTTTCTCCCTTTTGTAGATAATGGACTCCTCATTTCACAGGAAGAAAGCTATGAAAAATTGAATACAAATTTCTTTTACAGCTACAACATTATATCATTTCTCTTTTATCAGCTCAGTCTTGTCATTAAATATAACAAATCTAAAGTTTCTCACTTTTCATAATCAATTAAGAACATTCACCCACCTCCTCTAGATCTTTGTCCATTAGAAGGATATCTACTTTATTTAAAAACAAAGCCCTTTCTACAATCAAAGGTAAAAAAATGTTAAGAAGTTCAAATAGAGGCTTATCTTCTATATACAAACAACTCCTGTACAAAACATATATCTTACCTATCACCTTATACAGCTTTCAGTTAAGATATTTCAAAGGAATGTCATTATTTCATTCACTCAGAGAACTTAAGAAAATGCAGAAAAGAGTGGCTTTGTGAATCACAGGGGCATTTTAAACTTCTCCTATATGGGGTGTTGAGGCTTTAGCCAGTTTTATCTCTATCCAGTCTTATCTTAACAAAATCATTGGTCAACTACAGCTTCATGTGGTATTGCTTCCCAAACAACATGATATCTGTTCACTACTCAATGATCAACACTCTGAAAAGACCACTCCTCATTGTATGGTGTCATTCTCTCTTACATTCAAGCAATAAGCAAAAATTAAAAGTCCTACCATTGATATCAACAATTTCCTTAATGAAGTTATCCCTTCTTTTGACTCTTTGAACAAAAAACTTTCTCTAGGTTTTCATCTAATAGATACTTTCCCTGATAATTTTTTATTTATTTCAGTAAATGAAAAGGGTACAAATGCACTACAAACTCATCATAACAAAATTGACAATATCTATGAAGATTCTCTTACCAATCAAGACACTATATTCCTTATTACAGATACAAGTATTAAGAATAATGTTACTACCTCTGTGTCACATGTTTGTCAAGGCTATAAACAGATCTATTTATCACACCATGAACATCAATTCAGTAGAAATAGAACTCTTCTCTATTAGATATAGAATAAATCAAGCCATGAAACAACAAGATGCTTTGAAAATAATAGTTGTCACTAATGCTATCTCTATTGTAAAATGTATCTTTGATTCTTCAATTCATCTATACCAACTTCATTCAATTGCAATATCAAAGAGTCTTAGAGATTTCTTTGAAAAAATCCTAATAACTTGGTTTCTTTTTGGAATTGTCCTGAAAGCATCAAATAGTCTCTGCACTCAATGGTTAATAAAGAGTCAAAATGCTTCAGATCTCAACCTATTTTACCAAGTAGAATGTTTTAAAATTTCAGCAAAAAACAAGAATGTAACTGTTATGACCTTAGGCTTGGCTCAGGTTGCAACTTAGACAAAGACTTGAGTAAGAGTGAGGAATAGAGTTAATTGGTAAAGCATAAGAATACAAGATAGTATCTACAGCTATATACCTATTGACTATAAGAATTGTGTGCTATATACATATAGCAAATGAGTCATAGAACATGAGGAGAATATAAACCCTCACAACAATGATGTAACAATTCAGATATTCTGTCTTTCATGATGGAGATACTCCTATCTGACTCAATCTTCCATGGCAGAGTTATACTCCTGTCAGTGTCTCAATACTGAAATCTTGAGTATCTCCTATAGTTAGTACTTGTATATAAGACTAGTAGTTACATTGTAATTCACTAGTCTGATAATCAACAAAGATAATTCTTATTGAACTTAATCTCTGGTGTTCAATAGTGATATACCCATTAGTACTCACTCCTATCTTGAACTTATTTCTCTTATCTAAAGTTGTGACTATATAGTAGACAGATAGCATAGTACATAAGCTAAAGCCAAGGTCATTCTACAAGTTTGCATATTTCTGAGCCTATCTTATGAACTTTTGTCTCTGGTATAAACCATATCTAATAGTATTATCAGACTTCCAAGTTTGCTATTGCTTTTGAGCAGTTCTGTCTGCTAAATCTTCTGTCATAGTCTTACCTGCAAAACAATCTTTTCACACTTCAAGTCCAAAATAGCTTCCTCTCACCATAACTTTTCAACATCAACTCCAGTCCCACCACTTAGAACACTCTTTAATACTATTTTGTATTTCAGTGATAATCTTGCTTATCTGCCAAATTCTCTATGATGCTCAAGATAAATTCATCAAAGAGGCCAATCATTACAAAGGCCTCCATCTTATACTATCCAACCTGGCTAAACAGTCTCATCTGTTCTTGGCTCAAATATTATCTCTGTGGACAACAATTCTAATTGGGAGGATGCTCCTACTACTAATCCTATTACTAATCTGACATCTAATAGACTTAGTTCTATTAGGACAATGTGTTATAAGATGAAAGTGTGGACAGACTTTAGGGTTAGGGTTAGGACAGAGATAAGATATAATAGTAGTTATATTATTAGTCTATGATGAGAAAGAGAGGGCACATGACTGAGAAGTCACATGACATGATATCATAGGCTTAGAGGAGTCTAGAGTGGTCTGGAAGAACTTAGGATCTAGAAGGATCAGGAAGAGTCTAGAGATGGAGTGACATCAAGAGACATGGGTTCCTTATGGTGTACACATAGTGCATGCATGTATGACAGAGATTAAAAAAGTATGACATTAGGGTACATGGACATGGCATGGTAGCCTTGAGGTAGACGCATGGTGGATGAGTAATGAACATGAGAACAGGGCATGGATATTAGGATAGAACAATGTACAGCCATAGCACGGACCATAGATACTTATATAAATAGTCAGTAGAATACTGTTGTGGTTCTCTGTTGAGTTCTCTTGTGAGTACACAACTCATGTTCCCTACTAAATATCCCTACTAAGAGATTTACTTGTAGTACTACTATTGGACTTTATGTCTAGTGGTTGCCACAACACAATGATACTAATGAACAGTTGGCTAATGTACTTGGTTAACTCATGAATACACTTAATGTTAATCAGACCTCTAGCCCTAATATTAATTCAAGGGAAACTCAAGTCCACATCTCTAATATTTTCAGTAGCACTGAGCCTGACAAGCTCAATAATTTCTTATTCTAATGTTGCCTCTACTTTCACACTAATCTAGTGCAATTTGATATGGACATTGCAAAAATCAACTTTGCAATGACCTATCTCACTAGAGTAGCCCAAAACTAGTTTGAGGTGAGTCTTAACCAAGAAGACTAGGGCATCCTACAAGACTAGCTCTCTAATTAGAATCTTTTTGTTGTTGAGCTACATCAACATTTTGGTCTTTTAGGCTCTGTTGGTGAAGCAGCTAACATGCTGAATAATCTCTACATAAAGCCTAATAACAAGATTTCTACTTACAATATAGATTTCATGTACTATACCTCCTAATTATATCAAGAAAATAATATTTTGTATTACTATTACTACTAAAGGCTCTCAAATTGGATCCAAAATCTCATCTCCATCTGGAAACAAGGGAAACCCACCTCATTCCAGAATATGTATACTTTGACTATGACTATTGATCACTGCTACTGAAAATGCAACTGCAAATACCACTATGTTAGGCAGGTAGAAAAAGAGGCTTTTGAGTCTCACTCCCAAAAGTAAGAAAAAGCTTCCACTGCTGGTAATGCCATAGCCTCCCAAAGTAAGGCAAATATATTCTTATCAGCTTCATTTGCTAAATCATTGTTCTTCAAACTATCTCTGTCTCCTACTTCAAAAAAACAACTTAATTTTCTGCAAGTAGATCTCTCTTTCAAGCTGGCTAGCAATGGCAAGTTGACTAGTAACAAGTGTAATAAACTACTCAAAAACAATCTGTATCTCTATTATAGTATAGGAGACCATAAGTTAGACTCTTGTCTCAAGAAGTAGACTATGGTTATTCCCAAGGGCTACAATACTTCAGCAACTGCTAATTCTCTGGTAGGTGCTTCTGAAAAACCTTGGAAAAATAGAGAGCAACCTCTAGGACTCTGCACAGACTAAGAGCTGTGTTGAACTTCCCTATGCAGCAATGAGTTTCATCCAACTCAATATATCTGCTCTTTCCAATTCATATTCCCTTTTTGTCTCCCTCATTTCTCTCTTGATTCTTGGTTAGGATCATCTTAATAAAATTATGTTTCAAGCTCTCATCAACTCTGGATCCACTCATTGTTTCTTCAAAATTGCTAATCTGCTCATAATTTTCCCTACTGGTAGTTGTATAAATCTGGACTTTTATGTCACTCTACTTGATTCTTCCTACTCTTTGGTTCTTGGATACAACTGGCTTGCATGACAAAATCTACTGATTGACTAGGAAAATAGGTCAATAAATTTCCATCTATCTTAGTAGAAAAATATTGTTCTCTCTTGCATTGCAGCCAATATACCATTGGCATCTCTATCATCTCTTGACATCTTTCTGCAATCATCCAATTTGTGATTTCTATACCTGTATCTGAGACCTCCATGTTTATCTCTGAATGACCTAACATTTCCATCATTGGTGCTGCAGTATTCATGCAAGCATCAAAACTTCTGAGCTCTAGCAACTTTGAACTCTATTTCACTCTTTGAACATTCAGACCAACTCTACAAAACTTGCAGAGGCTCCTGACCTTTCTGATGTCCCTTCTAAATATCACAAATTTGCTAACATATTCAACAAAGCTAAAGGCTAAAGTCCTCACTCCTTATTATTCTTATAACTCCCGAATTAATCTAGAAGAAGATGCTCAACCTTTAGTTAGTCTTATATACTCTCTTTTGGCATCTAAACAAGAGGCTCTCAAGGAATTCATTGAGAAAAACCTTAACATGGATTTCATCTGACCAATCTTCTCTCTGTATGATGCACTAGTCTTATTTGTCAAGAAGAAAGATGGTTCACTATGTCTCTGCATTAACTTCCATAGTCTTAATCACATTTCCAAAAAGAATTACTATCTACTCTTGCTTATCTCTGATTTACTGGACTCACCTTACAAAGCTCAGATTTATTCAAAGATAGATCTTTGCCATGCTTACCACTTGGTTTGCATTGCCAACAGTGATGAATGGAAGACTGATTTTAGAATACATTAATGAACTGCTGGAAGACTGTGGGAGTATTGGTAAGACTAAAGAGTATTACAGACCACTCAAATAATCCATAATGATATTTTCTCTGATCTGTTGGATGTCTGTATTGTGATCCATCTGAATAATATACTCATCTACTTAAATGACATGTCTAAACATCACCAGCATATTAAGGAAGTACTTAAGTGCCTCTACAAGACTGGTATTTATGCTAAAGTAGAAAAATGTGAATTTCACTCTGAGTCAGTAAAGTATCTGGGATACATTCTCTCTTCTTCTGGTCTTACCATGTCTGATAACAAAGTGAAGATTATTCAAAACTGGCTGAAGCCTAAAAAAGTTAAGAATATTCAATTCTTCTTAGGTTTTACTAATTTCTATTGCTGGTTCATCTTCAACTATTCAGACATTGTCATTCTATTGACATGCCTTATCCAGAAAAACATTTTCTAGAAGTTTGATTCCTCCTATTGTAGTGCTTTCAACTTTCTCAAAAAGATATTCATCTCTGCTTCTATCCTTACTCATTGGATTCTCAATACTCAACTTATTGTGGAAACTGATGCTTCAGACTATGCTCTCACTACAATCCTTTCTATTGTTAATGAAGAAAATGAAGTTCATGCAGTTGTCTTTCACTCCAGCACTTTCACTGCAGTGAAGTTGAACTATGACACATATAACAAGAAATTTCTTGTCATTTTTGAAGCTTTCAAAATTTGGCAACACTATCTAGAAGGTCTAGCCTATCCTACTGATATTATTATAGATTATAAAAACCTTAAGTATTTTTCTACTACCAAGATATTGACCTGGAGGCAAGCATAGTAGTTTGAGTATCTCTCTCAGTTCAATCTTGTTATCAAGTTTCATTCTGGTTGTCTTGGTATCAAACTGGATGCTCTCACTAGAAAGTGGGACATCTATTCTAAAGAGAAGAATACTGGCTATGTCACAGTCAACTCTCACAACTTCAAACCAATCTTCACTTAAGAACAACTTGTAGTCTCCATATGAGCTACTGTCCTCCTCTTTTCTTCTCTTTGTGCAGCTATAGCTGTTAATCTAGACACCTTACACTGAGATATTCTTTTGGCTCTTCTTAGTGATCTAATTGCTACAAAACATATCTCTACAAATGGCCAATAGTCTAAGGACTCAAACAGTCTTCTTCTCCTAGACAACAGAATTTATATACTATTCACTAGTAATCTCTACACATGCATTCTCTAGTATAATTATGATTATATCCTTGCTAGACACTTCAGTCAAAATAAAACACTGGAATTAGTTTGCCACAGATATTCCTAGCCCAGTCTTCATGCTGATGTACAACAATTCTACAAGTTCTGTGTCACCTTTATGCAATCCAAGTCATAATATCACAAGCCCTACAGATCTCTCAAATAACTTCCTATTCCCAAACAACCATAGAATTCCATTTCTATGGACTTCATCAAGAAACTTCTGTTATTCTCTAGATTTGACACTATCTTGGTTATAGTCAACTAGCTCACCAAGCAGGCAATCTTTATCCCTATCTATAACACCATCATGTCTGTGGACTTGGCATATCTATTTATCCTTCATGTGTTCTTCAAATATGATGTTTGTCAGAGTTGAAAGCAGTAGACTTTAATTATTTTTATTTTTATTTTTATTTTTATTTTCTTTTCAATTTATTTTTCTTTATTCTATTTTTAGAATTAGGTTAGGGTTAGTGACAACATCACTTGGTCATACATCAGTCACATCAGATAACACAGTGACAGTGACAGTAACAAGTCACATAATACAGAGAAAGATATAGAAGGTTCTGGAAGAGATGATATCATACAACATGTAATACACATGTTGATTTTAAGGCATACATATGATTATTTAGGGTAGGCTAGAAATAGCTCACACAGACCATTAGATATTTGTATATAAGGTAGACAGTCTTGTATGGAGTTCTCTATTGAGTTCTCTTGTGTTAACCTTAATACAAGGTTTTTCTTATTAACTAGCTCTAAGATTTTTGAGTTGTAACAGTGTTCCTTCTCATGTCACCTCTGACAGAGGCTTGGAGTTTGTGTTGAACTTCTTCCATTCTTTAGGCACTACTCTAAACATATGGCTTTACTTCACTTCAGATTATCACTCTGAAGGTAATGGACAAACTGAATGTATAAATCAGACTCTTGAGCAATATCTCTATGTATATTGTAATTACTAGCAAGACAACTGGTTTGAACTTCTATCCCTTGTAGAGTTCACTTACAACAATACTCTAAGTACTACTACCAATATCTCTCTATTCTTTGCCAACAAGAGGCATTATCTGAACATTACTGTTTACTCTGAATATGATATTACTTCCTCCCAAGCCTACAACTTTGTTATAAATCTTGATAAGTTATAGAGTACTCTCAAAGCTGAAATTTCCATAGCCTAATAGTATTATCAGAAATCTGCTGATTTGTAATATTCTTCTACTTCTGATTTCAAAGTAGGTGACAAAGTCTTTGTCAAGACTCAGTTCTTCTGAACCACTTGGCCTTCAAAAAAGCTTTCCAAAAATATCTTAGACCCTACAAAATCATTTTCCAGCCTGGTACACTATTGTTCACCCTCTGTCTTCCAGAGTCTATGCACTCTGTCCATCCAGTTTTCTATGTGTCTATGCTCAAATCTACCACAACTCTTTCTCTAAGAGAACACAACCAGCTTCTGCTCCAGTTATAATTGACAGGGAATCCAAATACAAAATTTCTTGGATAGTGAACTCCAAAATTGATTGCTAACAGACATGCAAACTTCTATACAAGATAATCTGGCTAGGATATGAAGACACTGAAAATAAATCTGAGTGGATTCTCATATCCAAACTTACTCATGTTGCTGACTTGGTATCTAATTTTCATATTATATATCCTACCAAGTCTGGTTCACTCTCTTTGTTCTAATCATGCTATTGCCCTTGTCCCCTGTCTATACACACTTTATGATGGGGATTCTTTATTATTTTCTTAGTATATTTAATCTATCTAATTCTATTTAACCCTAGCTTTTGTATACTCCTTATGGGGTTTTATTTTCAAACTTTTGGACCTTGTTTTCATTTTGACCTCTTAATTTTCTTACTCACACAGTTAGATACAACAAGAAACAGAATTAAATTTAACTAAAATATAAACAAAACACTATACTATTAAGAAGCACCAATGGAGTTCTCTCCTCTACTTCTTTCTGACTTTCTCTGAGGCCATTATCAGACCTCTTCTTATTGTCTCCATCTTTCTCTTTGTTCTTCTCCTTCAAGTCCCATCTCTATTCTACTATAGTCCTAATCCTTGCTAATTGGGCCATATTCCTCTCCTAGCTCTCTACTAAGTCCTAGAGAGACTTCCTTATGCCTTGGTATTCTTCTATAAGGTCCTAGAATATCTTTTCAATGGTACTTAGAACTCCACCTATGGTGGGGATCATAGTTGGGATATTGGTGTTGAAATAGGGTTTATACCACTGTTTGAGGGCAATACATCTGGTATATATAAGAGATCAGCTATGAAGAAGATCATTAGTAAAAAAAAAAATATGAAGGAATTCCTTTACTCATCTTGAATTATATACCAGATAGTCTTGCCTGGCACATACACATCTCTTATAAGAATTAGTACCTTCCATCTTGACTCCAGCATCTCTGCAATACCTTGCTAGTTGTTTTTCCTTATTCTTTTTAGAGGGCTATTGCTCTTCCTTGTTTTCTAAGATGACTTTCTTGTGCTTAGATCTCATGATATGGAATCCTTCAGTACCCTCCAAAAGAGTAGTGTTCTCTGCTAGTACCTTGTCCTAGAGTTGTTAGAGATATTCTAGTCTTTTCTTCTTCTTCTTCTCTTTTGTAAGCTTCTTCTTCTCAGCTTTCTCTCTTATTTTGGCATTTGCCTCTTTCCTTGATTTTTGAGCTATATACTCAACATGATGGATCTCTCCTACTTCTTCCAGATGAGCAAGAAGTTATTGCTCCTCCTCATATCTTTGCTGTATTTCATAGTACTGCTCTTCAAACATCTTGGTGTCATTTTGAGAAATGTTAGAGAGAATGGAGGAAAACATGGTGATATAGAAGAAAAGGTGAAAACTTTTCTTTTCTGTTTATATATTGTTGACTTAGGCACCATTACAGGATTTTTCAAATAAATTTAATAGGACTTCAAAGGCTCAGTCCTAAGAGGGAAATACTGCTATATGCTAAGTCTGCCTGACTAGAGTATATATTACTGTAATGATACTGTCTTATTAACATCTAATCTACAAGCTCACCTTTCTTACAATATGCTCTTGCAGAGGTGATGCAACAATCTAGATATTCTGTCTTCTATAATGGGGATACTCCTATCTAACTCAATCTTCCATGGCAGAGTTATACTCCTGTCAGTGTCTCAATACTGAAATCTTGAGTATCTCCTATAGTTAGTACTTGTATATAAGACTAGTAATTACATTGTAATTCACTAGTCTGATAATCAACAAAGATAATTCTTATTGAACTTAATCTCTGGTGTTCAATAGTGATATACCCATTAGTACTCACTCCCATCTTGAACTTATTTCTCTTATCTAAAGTTGTGACCACATGGCAGACAGACAGCATAGTACATAAGCTGAAACCAAGATCATTCTACAAGTCTGTATATCTCTGAGCCTATCTTATGGACTTTCATCCCTAGTATGAACTATGTCTAATGGTGAAACAATATATACTACATGAGACACTGACTAAGACAACTACAGTACAGCCAATCATTACATTATAAAGAAACCACCCTAGAACATGTAGTCTATAATGCATTCTCATTGTGGACATGAGGATCCATCATAACAGTAACTCTATTGTTTGCAAATGGCAGATAGTTTTTCAAGTCTCCAATTATAAAGAAGATTTTTTCCTAGACTTAAATAATGACAAGAGAGAACATATTTGTCTAATATATTTTAAAGGAGGAGTATGGTTGAAGCACTTTGGCCTTTCAAATTCATTATGTATATAAATCACCAGAATGATCACAAATCATATATCTATAGGTGAATACAGGTTGAGATTAAGTGTTTGAAATTTAACAAATGTTGGAATCTGAAAAAAAATCTCTTATGAATATACTCATATTTTAAGGGTTCAATCTTGAAGTATTTTACTTCCAGGATAGTATTATAGCCTAGTATCACTTTTCTTCTCCTTTGAATTTTTTTCTTTTTTCTTATGTAAGTAGTCACTCTATATAACTATCATGATCTATCTTCACATCCTGTGTAATAAATTGATGATATAAAAAAATAATATCTATGATAGATGTCACACATTTTTGTCATACTTTGTGACATATGTGATCACCACATGTAATATCACATTATATTCTTTTTTATTATACAATTATGTGATATACAAAAGATTACAGAAGGTTTTGAAATAAATGATATCATATAGTGTAACAATAATATGTTGGCCTTATGGAAAGCATATAGACTTTAGAATAGGTTAGTTGTAGTGTGCATATAGACCATGGTCTGTAATATATAAGATAGACTAGCTTGTACTGGAAACTCTATTGAGTTTTCTTGTAATACTTAACACAATAGTATGTCTTTTGTTCTAACTTGAAACTTAAGTTATAACATTAACAGTGACTTCTCCTTATCTTTACTACCACATTTTCCAGGACTCAAAAAATAAGAAACTCTAGCTTGACCAATACTATATTCTCAATCTATTTGGTACAAATATATCTAAGATATTCTTCCAAAAGTTTTCTTCTAGATTAAATCTCTTTTACTTGATGAGATATTGGTATTTCTTGTAATGCTAGCAGCTATTTAGTGTTATAAGACGAGAGTGTGGACAGACTTGGACTAGGGTTAGGGTTAAGTATTATAATTATTAGTCTACAACAGAAGAGAGATAGGAGATAGGCA
>Ga0157359_1000673_pt1 | contig 12864 bp, 13 predicted proteins | sample AttcapACBM3_FD_111482 | JGI IMG/M metagenome (GOLD analysis project Ga0157359, IMG submission 111482) | Fungus gardens microbial communities from leaf cutter ant in Botucatu, State of São Paulo, Brazil - Atta capiguara ACBM3 | ecosystem: Host-associated > Fungi > Mycelium > Unclassified ...
ATTAACGACCTGGCCCGACGCTTTATTATTGCTGCTGTCGCCGTGACATTTTGCCTGGTCGTGTTCTTTATCCTGCTTGTTTTTGGCTCAGCCCAATCGGTTATCCCGGGTGCTATCGGTCTGGCCTGTGGCGCTGCCGTTGCAGCATTCTCTCAGCCGCCTGTTATCACTTACAAAGCCTGGCGTTTCAGACGCGCTCAGCGCGGTTGATCGCTGTTTTTACTGTCGTGAAGCAGTTCTAAAATGACCCTGGCCTTCACCCCGTAGTTCACGATCTTCATTGTCAGTTGTGACCTGTCCATCGTGTCTATTTTCCGGAAGTAGTCTGTCGGTAGCCATCGAAATTTATGCAACGCCACTGACTGTTTCGGCGCGACCTTTGTTAGCCTGTTTCTGACGGATACATCGCCGCAGAAGGCTCTGAGATGGGCAAATACCAGCGGTTCGCTGGCAATGAGTTAGCGTGGTCCAATGAAAGGTACGTCGACGCAGGCCCAGATCAGGCAGGTTTTGAGGAAGACAGGCTAAAATTAAGCTTACGATTAACGTCGAGGCTTTTATGCATCGCCAGCGTTCTGCGTTTTAAAGAAGATAATATTGTCGTTGTGTTATAAAATTGAAGTTCCTGAAAAATAATAAATAATAATATGCATTCTTTTCTGTCATTGAGTTTAACGCTGGCGCTTATCATTTTGCTGATTAAGTATTTCTTTCTGCCACTGTTCAAACGAGACGATTTCTTTGCTGCTAAAGGTGAGTTGAAGAAGATTTCTATTGATACACCGCTGCTTAAACGTCTTGGGATGAACACGGAGGATTACTATTACGAGGCAAATTTCCTCTACCAAAAGCGTAAGGAAGACATCTTTAATAAAAAATCTCGCTGGGCCAACTTATTCAGGTGAGACCGACCGGAACGCAGATTAGCAATCGTCGTGTCTGGCAGCTTCGTTATCGCACAGGTGCCTCGCAGACAGAAAAAACAGTCAGTATCCTGAATAACTACTCGCTATTTAATCAGGACTTTGCCGGTTTTCTTTCAGCCGTTCGGGCAGCCAATCCCGAGGCTAAAGTAAAAAATGATAATCTGGGGCATATAAACCTTTGGAGGCCGGTGCTGAAATGAGTCCTGAACTGGAGGAAGTCATCGCATTTGTTCGTGACTATGCGGGATGGAAGTCTAAAGTCGTCAATGAAAATACATTGTTGGAACGAGACCTTCATCTTGCCGGTATGGATGGCGTCGATTTTTTAGAGGCAGCCGAAACGTTTTTTGCCGTCAGCTTCGATATCGAAGATGACGATTTTCGTACACTGTTTGATTTGAAAGAAAACGAATACCTGTTCAGCAGTGAAGGACTCGATTTATTGGGCATTGGCTACTTTTTTGAATGGCTGCGGGGAAAACCGCATTCTGTCGTTAAAGATCTCTCTGTTGGTCAGCTTCACCAGGTTCTGGTGAAGCTACGCAGCAAAAATTCGCGAGATGTCCGTCGTGACATCTGAAGCAATGTGTCACTCTGGGCACGGATAAGTGTTTCCTAAGCGCGGTCAGAACCAGTCAGTAAACCTCATCACGTCACGTTATTTAGTCGTGCTTTTTCCATCTTTATCCCAAACACCGCGATACTCAGTAGCAAACAGATAACCGCACCAACGCCGAACAGCAAATTAACGGCCAGGTCCAGGCTGGCATGATCCACCACCGCGCCTAACAGCACGGGCACCCAGTTAGCGATATAGGCAATCACGTAAAACAATGAAATCAGTTTTGCGTGACTGGCGGTAGGGGAGAGCATATTCACCAGAGTTGCACTTCCTACAAAGATCGCGCCATAGGAATAGCCGGCGACGATCAATCCTGTACATGCCCAGACCAGAGAGTGGTGGCCAATCGCCCAGGTAAAAAGCACGATGGATATGGCCTGCGTAAGGCAGCCAGCAGCAAGAGACGTGCGGGCGCGAATCCGGCGGCTCAGAATCTGACTGATACCAGCCACCACTAAATAAACCGCAATCACATAGCCATAAACGCCCTGGCTATGAATGCCAAGCAGATGCTCGGACACGGTCGGACCAATCGACAAGATACTGGCGGCAAACGCCCAGCTCATAAACAGCGCGCCGGCACAGAGGAAAAACCGCACGCCTGTCGCTTTCAGTCCGGCTTTCAGTGTCGCCTCCACTGAGGTGGCAGGTGAAGAGGTGGCGACCGAGGGTTGGTCGTGACGCCCATCTGGCCAACTGAAACGTAACCCGATAAGGGCGATTGCGGCCGTCAGCATGATCAGCAGAAACGGTAACGTCTGACTGTGGAAACCTGTCTGAATCGCCACGCCGCTAAAAACCGGCCCCAGCGCCAGACCTGTGGTGAAAGAGAGCGTAGCGAGCAGGGCCGCCACTTTACCGCCATCTTTGGGACCAAACCGCACCAGGGCGATATTCGCTGCGCCGGTTAATGCCCCCGTTCCCACACCCGCGAGCAGGCGTGCCATAAACAGACAGGCAAACGAATCGGCGAGAGAAAACAGCAGGGCACCGGCAAAGACAGCCAGCAGTGCGGGCATCATCAGGCTGCGCAGATCGGCGACCTTCCCGGCAAGATTTCCCACGCTAAATAACGCAATCAAAACGCCCGCCGCATAGGCGCCGTAGATAACTGTCAGGCTGACGGCGGTTAAGCCCAACTGCTGTTGATAGAGAGGGTAAAGCGGCGTTGGCGCACTGCTGTTTAATAAGGCGGCGATCAAAGCCAGTGCAAGAAAGAATAAAATGCTCTTTGTGGAAACAGACTTTTTTTTGTCTGTCGAACGGCTATTGATGGTTAACACTTCTGACATGTTTATTTCCTGAGCTGTAGATAATTCAGCTCTGCTTAGCAAGCGCTAATGTCACAGAGCAGTAAACAGATGGATAATAGTGTCTGCTTATTGCTTGTAATAGAGACAATAATGCATCACAAGTCTTCATTTATGCAGCTTGATGATTTATACAGAATGTGTTTTGTTAAGCAGGATGCGGGTAATGAAGATACAACTTGCTAATAATGCCAAGCCATAAACAAAATGATTGATGAGAGCCGCTATTAACAATTCATAATTGCCACTTTTCATTCCCCACAAACCCAACCCTACAGAAGGATAGATAAAAACTAAGGTTATCAATGAGCATATCAACCCATAAACAGCCGTTTTGAAAACTGACAGGTTAGAAATAAAATTTGTCTTAAAAAATAGCCAGCAATAAGGAAAGGCTAATGCAATGCCTGCAAAGTAATGGAAAAAGTAACCTATTAGTAATCCGTTTTTATTTGTTGCGATTTCACTGGGGTGAGAAAAAATAAAATCACCTTCCATCCATTGTGACAGCATGTTGCCAATGAAATAGATATTTAGTGCTGGTATAAGATGGATTGTTGATGTGATTTTGTTTATTAAATCCATGCTAATTGTGGAGGTTACGCCACTTAAAAAAGTTAGAAAAATAATTTTCTTGAATGTTTTATGCATTTTTTTCTTCCATTGATGTTAAATTTATTTTCGAAGGCGAACGTTTTTTTATTGATGCCAGGATGCCGGATGCAACTATACATAACATACCACCTGCAGCGATTATGGATATTTTCTCTCCAAATAAATAATAGCCAATAAACGCTGTGAAAATAATAGTGCTATAGGAAATGACACTTACAGTGGTTGCTTCACCTAAACTGTATGCGCGCGTCATCGCCAATTGACCAAGGGTACCAAATCCACCAACAGCGATAAGAGCAATAAATTGTTTTAACGTTGGCAGGCTGATCTCAGACATCAGACACACACCGAGGCCAATAACTGCACCTGGCAATGAAAACCAGAACACGACTCTGAGGATTGGTTCACCGCTTAGGGTCAATTTACCTATGTTATAATAAGCGAGCGCAGTAAGCAGGCCCGATAAAATTCCAGCTACAATGAAAATATGGCTGCTAACGGGATAATTAGGATTTAACAAAATGACCACACCCAAAAAGCCTAGTAAAATCGATGCCAGTATGCGACTGGATGATCTTCCTTTTTGGGTAGACACCATGATTATTCCTTGAAAAATGGGGTTGGTATAACTCAGCGTTGTAGCCATAGCTACAGGTAGATGCATAAGAGAATAAAAGCCACAATACATCGCGCTATTACCTAATGAAGCACGTTTCAAATGTAATAATGGCTCATTAGGTCTAAAAGTGATGCCTTTGTAAAACATCATTACAGATACGGTAAGCATATTAATAAAACAGCGAAAGAAAATTATCTCAAAAAAACTCATCTCTATTGATAATGATTTTATTGTTGCGTTCATTAGTGAAAAATAAATACAAGCGAGTAGCATCCATAAGACAGCCATGATCGTATTCTATCTCCTATTAATTAGGATTTTTATTGTTTGTGGTTTCAGTCGTAAGTGGTGTGTTTTTTGAACAGGCAAAGAAGACTAACATGCCCGCTCCCTGGCTACCAGAAATCCCCTGATGAACCGAGTTCACTGTGTCGCTAAAAGTATCTCCTTCAGAGAAGGTGATTTTTTTCTCTGCGTTCTTCATTGTGAGGGTTACGCTTCCATGCGTCATATAGACCGTACTTATGCATTTATGGTAATGCCATGGAAGAACATGTACAGGCGGAATTTCAACTTTTAAAACTGTAATTTCTGGTGTGCCATTAGGATAGGCATGATAAATATTTCCATCCCATGAGCGCTCGGTCTGTAGTAAGATTTTTTTTTCAACTCTCGTCTTTGCAATTACAGTATTCATGAAAAATATAGTGGTTAACGCGATTATTAATTTATTCCATTTAAGCATAATCATTCCCTGAGTATCTTATTTGTGAGGTATTAAAGAAAAACTCTGCGCAGCAATTCGTGCCTCATAAGCCGTTACGCTTTGTGAGTAGTAGTGATTCGGTGTTGTGTGATTACCGACAACGATTTCGATCAGGAAAGGCCCGGAATGTTGATTTGCTGCGTCGACGGCTGTGTTTAATTCTTCCAGTCGTGTAACGCGGGTGGCTTCAACACCAAGGCTTGTCGCAAAGCCTACCCAATCATGGGCTGGAAGATGGGTAAAGTCTGCAGAAACGCCACGTTGATGTAATGTATCAATGTGCATAGCGCCGTGGGCTTGGTTGTTCAGGACTACGAAAAGCGTTTTAACACCGTAACGGGCTGCGGTTTGAATTTCTATGCCGTGCATCAGCATGCATCCATCACCAGTTACCACCATACACGGCCGTTCTGGTTGGGCCAGTTTAATGCCGATACCCGCACAGATAGCCCAGCCCATGGGGGCAAGCTCACTGGAAGTATGATAATCACCGATGCCAGCAGCGGACCAGTAATGGGCCATAAAGATTCTATGCGCACCAGAATCAACAACAACGTTAGTATTCTCGGGCAAGATATTACGTAAGTAGCGAACAACATCACCAGCAAACAAGCGGTTATCTTTTTCATCCTTTGCTGTAAAAATCGATGTTTTAGAGATGGTTAACGGTAATCTATGAATATCAGATATCCAGCGTAAACGTTTCTGTTTAGCCGCGAGCAAAGGTGTTCTTCTCGGTATCTTGATATTGAAGAGGTAATCTAAGGTTTTACTAAGATTTGAGAATATTTGAATATCAGGTTGGTAGTGTAAGCAGTTCTTTTCGAAATCATCGTCAATGAATATTAGTGTCTTATTACTGTGAAGTTCTGGGCACCAATTGAGGCTGTCTCGCTGTGTTAAATCACTACCGAGAACAATCAAAACATCAACACTGGTATCATTAATAGTTGTTATTGCGCGAGTATGGCCGGCGAAACCGTATAAGCCAAGGGCTAAAGAGTGTTTTTCAGGGAAGGCACCTTTACCTGAAAGGGTAGTCGCTACCGGAATAGAAAATTTCTCGGCTACGCCTTTCAACAGTTTAGCATCATGATAATTATTAACACCGTTACCTGCTAAAATAGCAACATTGAAATCATTACAAAGATAATCATGAATAAGCATATCCATTGCTGATGTATCAATCGCTAAACCATGTTGTATACTATTTGTCTTTATCGAGTTGTCTTGTTGAGATTTCTTTTGAATGTTTACTGGCAAGTTTAAATAGGCACGCCCTTTTCTATGAGGGTTAAGTAGATCGAAGGTACGCCGTAATTCGTGGTTAAACACAGAAGGTGTTTTTATTTCAATAGCACTATTAAGTAAAGGTTTGACGACGGATATTTCATCAAGTCCACCATTACTGCCATCTTGAAAGGCTCCCTGAGCTTCATGGTAAGTAGCTACGCCGCCTGTGATGTAGAGCACGGGTATTCGGTCAGCTCGGGCAGCTGCCATCGCTGGTATAAAATTCATTGTGCCAGGCCCGGAAATTCCCAAACAAACGCCAAAATTCCGATTACCTCTTGCATAACCGTCAGCCATGAATCCGCAGGCGGTTTCATGTGCCCCCATAATTCCGATGATTGATGATTTTTCCAGTGCTTTGATGATGGGATAAATCAATTTACCAGGTACTAAGAAAATGTGACTTATTTGTTTATTGTATAATTGATTAATAAGATCTTCAGCAAAATTCAAAGCAATTTCTGCTTCGCTAATATTATTTTCAACAACTTTATCGGAGTTAAACGCCGGGTAGATGGTTACGAAACTATCATCTTCAAACAATTTCATTATCTAAATCCATTAGAATAAAAGTAAAGATAATCAGAACTGATCGGGCAATAAAATGTGCGTTAGATGGAGGCCACTACAGGATAAAACACAGCGAGGCTATATCCAAAAAACGGCCCATCATAGTCACAATTTGAAATTTTAAAAGTTGCATTAATGCTTCACAATAATGCAAAAATACTTATGATTGCATAGTGGTTTTTATGATATGGCTGATGGCGTTCGATAGTTTTTTAGCCAGTTTGAAGACACACGTTTAGCTAAAATAACATGGAGTAGTGGATGAACTGGGATGATGTCCGTTTTTTCCTTGCACTGGCAAGGCATAAAACGTTGCGCGGGGCTTCGAAATCGTTAAATGTTGATCAGGCAACGGTAGGACGACGTATCGCTGCTTTTGAAAGCGCGCTCGGTTCCCGGTTGTTTATCCGCACGCCCCGTGCCTTTACGCTAAGTGAGTTTGGCGAACAGGTGATGGCAGAAGCCAGTGCCATGGAAAGCGCCATGCAGGTAATGCGTCGCAAAGCGGCCTGCGGCGATAACCTCCCTGCAGGTAACGTTCGCATTGCCACCACCGACACGCTCGCCTCGGCGTTTGTCATGCCTGCCATTGAACGTCTGCGTGAAGACTATCCGGATATCACCGTAACCTTGCTGACCGGACTGGAATTCGCCGATATCTCCTACCGCAGCGCAGATATCGCCATTCGTGGGGCACGGCCAGATTCTGAGGAGTTGATCGTCAAACGTCTGGCGACCATTCAGATGGGGCTTTACGTCAGCCAGCGTTATTTCGACAGACTCGGTGAACCGAATGAAGATAGTGGATTAACCGACCATCAATTGGTGATGTTTCCGGCAGAGCTTGTGCCGCGTCATCGACAAAACCTGTGTGGATTTGCCGTAAACAGCCAACAGGTGGTGCTGGAATGCAATACGCAACTGCTTATGGAAGCCGCCATTAAACGCGGGATTGGCATTGGCTTACTCTCGACGTTTTTGGCTGAGCGCGATCCGCAATTAATCCCGCTCTTTCCCGACAAACGCGACCCGGTTGATATCTGGTTGGTGCTCCATCCGGATTTGCAAAAGGTCGCGCGCATCAGGGCGGTGATTACGGCGCTTGAGCAGTGTTTTGCTGCGTAAGCAGTATAAGGGTAAATTTGCAGTCTATCTCATAAAGTAAATGTTTAAATTCTTCTTAAACAGGTATTTATCTATAAGGAAAATAGACGTGTGATCGCTTTATAGTAATTGCCTTTTTGGATAGAACCCAAAGAAAAGCTGACGAATCGGTAAACCTCGCAGGGAAAGAGTACCGAGTCGTCATGTTATTAAATTAACCAATAAAATATACGCGATATAACAGGGCTGATTATAAAAAACTAAAGAAAACTCTGGGTTATGGTTTTAATCAAAGGTAATAACTTTATGGTTCTCAACTGGAAATATTGTTTTTCTATTAAATTGTTATATCGCATCAACAACCGTAAGCAAAGTACGTAAACCCATCAGTAGCTTATTGGAAGTGCAACTCGGGTATTTTTATTCCCATATTTCTACTGTGAACGGTATAATCCTCTGGGATGTTATATTTCTCCCCGTCAACTCCAGGGGTGAGTATATTTTTGACATAATATTCTACCGCCTTTTTAAAAGCTGCGTCATCCTCAATAATTTCAAGCTCTTCAATCTCGTTAACAAGAATATGTATACCTTTAAGGCATTCATTTAGATTGAGAGCGGGCTTATCAGGAGCAGCGTCATATGAGAAAGAAAAGTTATTTCTTTTTAACCAGGTAAATAAAAAGACACCTGTTGCTGAATCAAAGTTTCGCGTTGCATCATGCTGGGCCGGGTACCTTGCCAGTCTTTCGAAAAGGATAAACTCAGTGATTTCTTGCCACCATGGATACTTTCTCTCTTGTAAAGTCATAATTGTCTTGCAGTCAACTTTTATTTCTTCGAGAATACCAGCCCAGAAGTTCATTTTAACGTGTATGTTTCTGTCAAAAGGCCGGGTGCCGCAATGATGATAATAATCATGAAGATATCCCCATACTGTGCGAGCGGCATAGCAGCTTTCTTCATCAATCTCTTTAGAATAGATTTCTTTCAAATTGAAAATATTTTCAGCTCTACATATTGTATCTTGAGTGTAGATTTTGTGAAACTTGTCGAAAAAAAATAAAGCAAAAGATTGGTCAGTTATTTTTTCCTTTGTCTTAACATTTTCAGGAAAAAAAACTAAGCAGCGTCCAGTTGAAAAACCATAACTAGATGAAAGTAGGCATACAGTTTGGCTTACATTTTTTGGGTGCGGGATTTCGGCTTCAATTTCCTTAACAACCGCAGGTTCTTTACGCTGTACCAAAAAACATTCTAACCAGTATCCCTTTTGATGGCCGCTGTTGGGTGTGGTAATTGCTGCCAGGCAGAAAGTCGTCTCACCATCTTTGGGAACTACAAAGTTAGCAAGAGAGTTATCAAAAAAAGGCTCTTTATTAAGGCCTCGTTTTTTCCAGTCATTGAGGTCAGCAATAAGATGTGTTGCATAATTATCTTGAGAGAGATCTTTAAGTATATTGCCCGAAATAGATATAATCTCGTCTAATAATTTCTCAGCTCGGGTAAGTTCATTAATGACTGCGCCAGTATTGCACTGATAGCGTTGAAACTCATTAATCATTGGGACGAGTTTAGAGGAAACTTTATTTTTAATATCTGTCATAATATTTTCCATTAATGACGATGCCCATGAATGGTGAAACACATAGGAACCTCGCCAAAGTCCTCAATAATATGCAATCCATTTTCTTGAACTGCTTTCAATGTAGTAATGCAGCCGACCGTATTGTCATTAGCGCATTCAAGTGCAGCCTGTACATTACTATTTACCAGCTTTACATGCTCACTATATAGTGAAGCAAGGTGTGCTGGCGCTGGATGTGAGGAAATAGTTGATTCTTTTGTTAAAGATGTATTTTTATCCTTTACTGCAAGAACCATATTCCATGTTGGCATAATAAAACTGTCTTTGATTTCCATTTCTATTAAATTTTTAAAAACGATATGATGTAAATCAGGGTAAACTGCACAACCCAAAAGAAGATCTTGCTTGTTTTTTTTTACCTCAACCAGGGCTTCCTCAAGAGTAGAGTAAAGTATAACCTCTCCATTGAAGTTATTATTTTTAAGCCATAAATAACCTGCTTTTTCACAATTTGTTCCAGCAGGACCTAAAGTATGAATCGTTCTATTTAACATTTTAATTTTCCATTTAATTAGTTATTGGTATACGACAGTAAGGTTTTTATCTAAATATTCATGAAATTCAACACAGTCTTGATGACTCTGATGTTGTGTAAGGATAAAGCCAGGGTAACCTGAGAAGTGAGGATATGGAAGGATTTTCGTTCCCGGTTCAATGAATTGAAATATCCTCTGAGTTTCTTCCATGTTGTTTGCTTCATTAATTCCTTTAATTTCCTTGAAGATACCATCTCCCTGAAGTGGGATTATATAATTTCCGGCGGTGTGTTTGCTTGTTATATTATCGGGCAAATCTGGTTTGGCTATATTTAAAGCCTGGCATATAACAAGTTGCAAGAAATTTATACCCGTACTGGCTTTAACTATAAAATGTGAAATGCCAGAACCGCCTATACGTGGGGCCACCTCAATAACATAAGGCTTCCTGTTGCTGTCAATACGTAATTCGACATGCGCTGGTCCTTCCGTAATACCTAAAGCTAGAACAACCCGTTTAACTTCATCACATATATCCAGATGTAATTTATTATCGATATTTGCTGGCGATATGTAGATTCCTTCCTCGAAATAAGGGCCTTTACAGTCACCTTTGTCTCCAACTGAAAGCACAGTTACAACACCTTGACTCGATAAGGTTTCAATAGCAAATTCAGGGCCATCGATGAAAGATTCAAGAATTACGCCACCTTTACCATATACAAACTTACCTAATTCCGTATGGTTGATTTCCCATACTTTTTTTACAGCTTTAACAAGACTTTCATAATCTTCAACACGGATAATACCTTGACTTGAAAATCCGTTAGTAGGTTTAACAACTAATGGAAATTCAAGGGCAGCTTCATTTGGTATTTCTTCTTCGCTCAGTTCAATGAAAGTAGGCGTATTTAGCCTATGCTCAAGCATTATGCGACGAGTTAAATTTTTATTTCTGCAGTTTTCAATTACACTTTCAGGTAAATAAGGTAGTTTTAATTTTTTTGCAACTTTTGATGCGAAGTTAAGAGCGGGCTCAAAGAGTGTCAATATGCCGTCAAAGGGATGATTCTTATATTGTTCCTCCATGATTTTTAAAGCTTCTGATTCATTGCTAAACAGAGGTAAAGGTACAGCATATTTTACAGCAGGAAGGGAAGGTGGAGCACATTCTTCTGAGTTGTAAAAAAAAGTGATGTCGATCCCTAATTTTTCCGCCTCTTCGAAAACAAAAGGCAGTTTCCTGTTTTGACATATGATAGCTAAGTTCTTTCTAACATTTGACATCTTTCAAACCTTTTCTAAAAGGAGGAAAATTAATTAACATTACACCTAAAATCACTATGGACGTTCCAATTCCGACATTGGTAGTGATAATCTCGTCCATAAAGACATATCCGATGTAAAGCGCTATGACTGGAGATATAAACAAATGAGAGGTTGCTTTAGATATATGCCAGTGTTTCAAAAGTAATATATTAAGGGAGAACCCTAATACAGAACCAATTAAAGCAAGATAGAGGAGGGCATATAAACTTGTACTTGAAAAGGTTCTAACGCCACTTTCTAAAATTAGGCTGGCCGACAATAGTAATACGCCACCACAAAGCATCGATAATGATACAAAGTTTAGAAATGGTAACTCGCTAATGTGACGTTGGACTTTTAATGTTATTGCTGCTGAGCTTCCCATCGCAAATAGTATTGATACCATCGCAAGAATGCCAATGCTATTACTTTCAATATGTAATCTGTTGCTGAAAACTATTATTATGCCTATTACAGCACAAGCTACACCAAGTATTTGGCGGAATGAGGCTGGCTTACCACGTAAGAAATGATTCAATAATAAGGCATAAACACTAATACTTGAAGCTAGCACCGCAACCAAACCACTTGGGACATGTGATGAGGCCCAGTAAACTGTTCCAAAAGGTACCGCAAAATAAAATAACCCATTTGCGAGAGCGAGTTTTATTAAGTTTTTATTTAATTGAAATTGACGACGTAAAAACTGAAATAAAAAAATTATTGTTCCCGCAATCAGGAATCTCATACCTGCAGACCACAAAGGTAAGCTATTGTTTAGACCCGTTTTCTGAAGTGCCCACGTTGTTCCGCCTATTAAGCATAACGCAACGAAAGCTAGTACCGGAATGCTTGATTTTGAAAAAATACGACCTTGAAATGGCATTTACAGACTCCGTGCCTGAAAGAATTGATGCTTAGTTGGTAGTGAATCAATAAATTTCTCTCACTTATCCCTGCTTGTTCTTAACATATCAGACTGCTAAATGTGATGTAAATGATAAAAAAAGGTTAATTTACATTCGCACTAACATTCCTTGTTTTTTTAAAAAAGTAATATGAAAGCCTGTGTTCTGTGAGAAAGTTGGTTGAAATTGCTGCGTCGCAGGAGGTCTGTAAAATGTTGTCAAATCAATATAACTTAATGATTTTAAATGTTTTTATCTTTGGGTTATGTAAGAAGGAGAGCTACTTCATCAGATAGTTTGTTTTATGACACAATGAATTATTGCCTCATTTATAAGTAACATCTTAAAAATTTCATTATAAAAATGGCTTAATAGTGACCAAGCTAAACTGCATTTATGGTTATCATGAATTTTCATTGATCTTTTTATGAATTTATTAAGTTATGCATTGCATCTACAGATGTATGTTTTTTTCCTTCATATTTAGTTAATTGTAAAAAAATGATTGTATAGGGAGTTTATTTGTCCTTATGGTATTTATTGAGGTTATGTTAGACCTACATCTTTTGTATCTATGACACCAAAAACCCCACCGCCACCAACGCATAAAACCCCGTACAAATCACATCAAAACTGCGCCGCGCCCGATTGAGATACGTCTCCGCCGTTTGCGAAGCAAAATCCACGCATACAACCCAA
>Ga0157359_1000676_pt1 | contig 12821 bp, 13 predicted proteins | sample AttcapACBM3_FD_111482 | JGI IMG/M metagenome (GOLD analysis project Ga0157359, IMG submission 111482) | Fungus gardens microbial communities from leaf cutter ant in Botucatu, State of São Paulo, Brazil - Atta capiguara ACBM3 | ecosystem: Host-associated > Fungi > Mycelium > Unclassified ...
CTTAGAGTTAGACAAGCAAATGAACCTTGTATTAGGTTGATACAAGAGAACTCAATAGAGTTCCTACTACAATCTAGTCTACCTTATATACCTTTTGGCGATGGTCCATACTAAGTTAATTCTAGCCTACCCTAAAGACCATGCTTCATTTATAAGGCCAACATATCTTTGTTATACTATATGACTTCATTTTGTTCTAGAGCCTTCTATACTCTTCTCTGCATTATGTGAGCATGTGACCTTTGTGACCATATCATGTGACCTATGACGGTATCACACTTTGTCTTCCTCTTCTAATAATAAAAATTAAGAGAGCTAAAAGGAAAGTGAGAGAAAATGAAATAGGAACCAAGTCTATTGTCTTCAACTCTGATAGTTATATCCTCTGCCCATCTCCATAATACATCCTCAAGATATTAATTGTAACAGTTATCTTGTTCTAGAACTTTCTATAATATTTTATATATCATATGATTTTGTGACTTGTGACTGATGTGTGACAGTTTGTAACAGTCATATTTAACATTATACTACTTCTAACCCTAAGTATAAAAATAAAAAAATAAATAGAAAAGACAAATAAAAATAGAAGAGAAAAATAAAAAATATAAAGTCTACTATATTCAACTCTAACAAAGAGATCTATCTTCAACCAAAGTTCAAGTATCCAGACACTACTGAACCTTATAGTCTCTCTACTATCTTATAATCAATATCTCTTTTCTAACTATCTTTATAGTCATTTTTAGATCAACTTTGTCATATCTCATAGTTAGACTTTGAGTTATCACTTTTAAGGTTATAATACTGCTCTGTTTTGATTCTCACTCACTACTGTAAGCTCTCTCTCTTTCTCAGCAACTTTTTTAGACTCTTTTATCTAGGTTCTTAATCACTTAGTTATTATCATTTCCTAGTTATATTAGTATTTTGCCAGATTGAAATATATTTGTAGTGATATTTAGGATAGTTGTCACTTTTAGAAGTTCTTATTCTTTTCTCTTAAGACTTTCTAGAGTTGTAATCTCCATAGTATCCTTATAGTCTTTGCCTAATCACTCTAATATTTATCATATATGATAGAAGTATAAAATATATTATATACAATGTTACAAACTCAAGTCCTTAGCATGGAACAGATGAATGAATCTTGTATTGGGTTAACACAAGAGAACTCAATAGAGAACTCTGTACAGAATTGTCTACCTTATATACTAAAACCTTATGGTCTACTACTCTGAACAGCTATGTGTTTGCTTTAAGACCAATATGTATTATATATGCTGTATGACATCATTCTTCCAGAACCTTCTATACCTTCCATATAACATATGACTGTGTGATTGTGACTGTAACCTTGTCATGTGACTGGTATGACAGTGATGTTATGTTAACCCTAACCCTAAGTCCCTAAAAATACAAGAAAAGGAAATAACAAATAAGAAATGGGAAAAGAAAAAGAAAAATAGTTAGAGTCTACTGTCTTGAACTCTGACATTACCCTCCCTTCAAGATTTCTCTTCTAGAGAAACTAACTTCCATTTTTGCCAGTTCCTCTCCAACTTCCTTAGATATTCCTTCTCAAACTTTCCATTGTCCTATCCATATAACATTTTTGCTGTGCATTTTTTTGGTAACTCCTCCCTTCTAATGTTCTTTTCCTCCACCATATCTAACTTTTCTTGTCATCTTACTTCTGCACTCATCCTTCCTTCAAACTCAGCCACCACTTTCTTTATATTTCCTAAATTCTTTTTTTTTCTATATGTCATGTTCTGCTGTAAACCTCTTCCATCACATCAAGTACTTTACTACTTCCCTCATTTTTTGTTTATTTAAAATACTTTCTACCTCCCACTCTTCTATTCCATCAACTTTCACTGGTTTTGCTTCTTCTATCTTTTATCCTTCTACTTGTTCTCTGTATCATACTACTTAACTAATGTTTACTACTAGATGTATCCTTATTGAAGTTAGCAGTCATAATCTGACTGTATTAGTAGATACTACTTCATTGATGGTATATGGACCAATGTATTGATTCACCAATTTCCTCACCAGTTGCTCCTTGAATACTAGATCTTTTGTACTTAACATTAGTTTGTCTCCTTTCTTCTACTCTTCTGCCTCTTTTCTTCCCCTATCTGCCTGTCATTTCATCTTCTCCTGAACTCTTCTTAATGCTGCCCCTGCTTCTTCTTGTATCTTTTTTATTCTCTCTGCAAACTCTGTCGCTTTTTCTACTTTTCCTTTTCTCCTAATATCTGCCCCTATTCTTAATTCTCTTTTATAATTTGCCATATTTTGCCTGTGATCCACAAAGAACCATAAGTACTATTCTAGCTCTTGGTTCATTCTTTCTGTTTGACCATCTATTTGTAGGTAAAAGAATGTCAATAGTCTTGTTTCAATCCCTAACATTTTGTTCAGCTCCTTGGTTATTTCTGCTGTAAACTATGGACCTCTATCTGATACCACACTCTCTGGCAACCCATGTAACTTCCACACATTGTCTCTAAACAACCTTGCTAACCCTTCTACTGAGGTTCCTTCTATTGTTGCCACAAAATGTGTCATTTTGGACAATCTATTGCAGACTACTAGAATTGCATCTTTTCCAGCTACTAGTAGTAACTTTGTAATGAAGTCCACTGTTAGGTGTGTTCACAGTTTCTCTGGTGCCTTGCTTAGCTTTAGCCTTCCCACTAGTGACTCCATTCTGTTCTTCATTCTTTGGTATATGTCACAACCATTCATATACCTCCCAATATCTCTTGTTACTCTAGGCCACCAGTAATTCCTCATTACCAACTCTATTGTTTTCTATCTACTTCCATGTCTTGCTACCAGTATGTCATGATGCAACTGGATTATCTCTGCTCTTAACTCTTCATTCTTTGGCACATACACCTTTCTCTCCTTTAATACCAAACCCCCTTCCAATTGCCACTCCACTCCTCTTACTACCTTTATTCCTGCTTTCTTCATTTCTTCTACTACTCTAACTACCTCTTTGTTCTTACTCTCAGCCTTTTTTATTTTCTCTATTATATCTACTTTAGGTCCCTCTATTACTACTTTATGTAAACTACATAACCAACAGTCCTTTATAAATACTTGATTGTTATTGTCCTTTTCTACCCCTACTTTCCAGTCCAGTCTCCTACTTAATCTATCTGCCTTTCCTATTTTTGTTCCCAACACATATTTTAAGATAAAGTTGAACCTCAACAAATACAAGGCCCAACAAGCCTGTCTGTTATAAGTCGAGAGTGTGAACAGACTTTGGCTAGGGTTAGGGTTAGCTGGACATAGATAAGATAGTAATTATTAGTCTACAATGGATGAAGAGCACATGACTAGGAAGTCATGTGATAGAGTCTAGAACGGTCTGAAAGGACTTATGGTCTAGAAGAATTGAGAGGAGTCTAGATCAGAGTTAGGGTTAGGGATGACATCAAGGGACATGGGTTCCTCATGGTGTACACATGGTATACACATGTACAGCAGAGATTAAAGGTATGACATCAGGGCACATGTATAAAGCATGATGGCCTTAAGAAAAACACATGTGGATGAGTAATAGGACATAAGGACGACATATGGACTTAAGAGCTGGATAGATATTGTTGTAGCATGGACCAGGAACCATGTATATATATAGTAGATAATATAGTGAGGGCTTCTTGTCAAGTTCTCTTGTAATCCCCACTACTAGATAGCAAACTAAGAGCTTTGCTGAAGTAAGCATATCACGAGTGCTGTTCCGGCGAGTGGTTGCTACAACACTGTCTCTGATTTAGCTTTTGTGCTTTCATAAAATATTCTAAATTCTTATGGTCAGTCCAGACCTCAAACTTATACTTCACACCCTCTAGTAAATGCCTCCAGTTTTCCAACTCCCTTATTACTGCCAATATCTCCTTGTCATAAATCTTGTAGTTTCTCTCTGTCTTATTTAGCAATTTTGAGAGGAATGCTACCAGCCTCCATTTCCCATCTTCACATTCCATAGATAGCATTCCTTCTATAGTGTAGTCCAACACATCAACTTCCATTCTCATTTTTTTAACTAAATCTGGCACTGCTAACACTGGTTTTTTTGTGAATTTTTCCTTCAGCTTCCCAAACACTTTTTCCTACTTCTCTGTCCAATTGTTATGATCTTAGCTTGGAGCTCAGGTTGCACTTAGGCAAAGGCTTGAGAATAAGAGAAGGAAGTTGTTCAATTGATAAAGCATAAAGACACAGAAATGTATCTACACTATATATATTAAGCTAATATGAGAATACCATTCAGAGTCCACAAAGTAACTGAGTTATACAACATGAAGATAAAACAAGGATATAGCATCTATTACATGAGATACTGACTAAGACTATTGTGGCACAGCTAGTCATGTTGTCATTACCCTTGACCTAGTTCACATTGCATACAGGAGGTATTAATCATAACAATACTTCCTTTTCATCATTCATGTCCCCATAAATTAGACCAATATTTCTAGCTCTCCAACAACATGTGTAGCCACTATTTTCTTGTTAGGACTGATAATGACTTGTCCTCAATTATCAATGGTGATGAAGTATGGTTCATGGGTGGTCCTCTTTGATATATGGTTATTGGGTAACCATTCCTTGAGGTTTCTGTATTATGTTTCTCTTTCATGAATGCTGTTGCTACTTCTTTCCAAAACTCTGGATTTTTTCTCCTCTGGACCAAAGTAATTGATAATACAGAGGTGGCTTGAATAATCTAGTTTGTGTTGGAGAATGTACAAACTTCATATGTCTTTCTAAATTCTTGATTTTGTTCTGTATGAAACTCGATTTTGTTGTTTTACATAATGTGGTGTTGAATGTGGTTGTCAATACCTCACATGGCTTGATTAAGATTATCTCTTCATCTTTCACTTTTCTCTCTTCAGATATCTTTTATTCTTTGTTTCTGTATAAATCTTGAATTTCTTGAATATTCTCATCTACATATTGATTCCCTTGTCCTTTGTATTCATCCAATTCATTGGCTAGCATTTGTTGAACTTAGTATGCTCTATTTTCCATATTGCTTTGAATTAGACTTCATAAGTCTTCTGATATTCCAAGGATATTTGTAGTATTTATTATCTGATTGTTTTTGCTTGCTTTCAAGATTGTCCCTTCCATTTCTGTAATCATTGTATTTGTTTCTTCTACTGACTTTACCATGTCTTTGACCTACTTTTGCACATCTATCATTGCTTCTATCCCTTGTAAGATCTTGTAATATAATTGAGTCCAATCATTATATTCTTTCTGTAATAACTTTGCTTTGTCCAAGTTGTTGAGCTTTCTGGATATGTATGGGTTGAGAGAGGTTGGTGTGGTAACATAGTTGTTAATGATTTGAGAAGACATTGCTTTGAAAAATCAAGTTGTATTGTGAATTGTCAGAATGGGATTTTATTCTTCCTTTTTATAGGTTTTGACTTGAAATCTTTGACCAATAATCTTTAATTGTCTCTTTTACATGAGACAACCCCGTTTCTGTGATCCATTGATCATGTTCATCTCCATAACCTTTCCAATGTACCAGATGTTGCATTTCTTTTCTATGTTTTCTATGTTTCTATACTTCTTCAACTTCGTATTTCTCTTCTTTATTAATAATTATAGATAGAGATACCAGTTTCATATATCATCCTTTGTAATGTAGTTTCCTGCATCTTGTCAGCAGGTCTTCATTGAACACATTATGAATTATCCATCCTTCTAGAAGCTCAAGCTGAAACATTCTTAGACCAATATTCTCTGAGATTCTAAAGGGTCTGTATTTTTTTTAGTCCAGCTTCTTTGAGGGTCTGTTTGAATGGATATTTTTATTTTCCAACTATATGTTGTTTCCAACCTTTAATCCTTGAGGATTTCTTTGTTTCTTATTGAACTACTTCTTTGTCATTTCTTGTACTATCTTCATAGACTTTATAGCTTCTTTCCAACTTCTTTGCAGGTCTGTAAGGAAAGCTTCTAATTTTGGAAACACCATTTCCACTACAAGATTGTCTTTCCATGGGTGTCTTCCAAAGTTAAGTTTAAATGATGTTCTATCCATTGCTGTATGTCTTTTGTCATTATATTGGAATTCTGTAGCTACTAGCCATTCTGTCCAATTGTCTTGTTGGTAATTGACATAATGTTGCAGAAATGTTCCTACTTCCTGATTAATTTTCTCTGTTTGTCTATCTGTTTGAGGATGATATGCCATTGACAATTGTCTCATAGTCTAGTGCTTTTGTGAATTCTTCCATAAATTTTGATGTAAACTGTGGTCCTCTGTAGCTGAGTATTTTTCTTGGAATTCTATGAAGCTTCCATATTTCATCCCAGTAAATCTTTGCTATGCCTTCTGAGGATATATTGGTTGTTGTTATCTTTAGCCTAATTATTTTTGTAAATCTGTCTACTATTACCACAATAACATCCATTTCATTTGACTTGGGCAGTGGTCCAATAACATCGATACTGATCTCTTGCTATGGTCCCTGTAGTATATTAAGTGGGTGTAACTCTTCCAATTTCTTCTGATGTTGGACTTTGTTCTGTTGACACTTGAAGCATCCTTAAACATATTTTTTGATGTCTTCTTTAAGTCCTGGCCACTGGTAGTTTCTTTTAACCAATTCCATCATTTTTTGTTGTCCTAGGTGACCCACATCTACAGGATCATGATTCTCTTATAAGATTTATTCTTTAATCTTTCTGTTGTTTGGAATGTATATCTATTTGTTCAAGTAGGTTATTCCATCTTACTCCTAGGCTAGACCATCTCCTTTCTTTAACTTCTGTTCCACTTCATATTCCTTCATATTATTTCTTCATATTTCTTCCAATAAATTAGAATTCCCTATTGTCTTGTTTCTATTCAACATTGTTATTTCTGCTATTGTTCTTCTTGTTTATAATTCTTTCTTGAGCATCTGAATATCCTTATTGTCACTTCACATGTCTACTTAATTCTTTCTTGATAGAATATTCACCTTGGTGTTCTTTTTCCCAGGTATATATTGTAGAATGAAATCATAATCTTGCAATTTTAAGTACCACCTAACTTGTTGTCCATTTAACTTGTGAGGTTCCCTGATATATTTCAGGTTTTCATGGTCTGTCCAAATTTCAAATAGTTCCATTGCATTCAACAGATATTATTTCCATTTAGCCAAAGCTTCTACAATTGCTAGTAGTTCTTTGTTGTAAATTTCATAATTTCTTTCTGCTGGTTGCATTGTCCTGGATAAGAATGCTATTGGTTTTCATTTTCCCTCTTGTTCCTAGGATAATACTCCTCCAATGGCATGTCCTGAGGCATCTGTTTCCACTCTGAATTTTTCTTCTCTCTTTGAAGAAGATAGTATCAGTTGACTTGTAATCTTCTCCTTGAGCTCTTCAAAAGCCTTCTAGTGTTCTTTGTTCCATGTTCATTCCTTTTTCTCTTTCAACTTATTTAATGGTTTTGCCATGTGACTGAAGTTTTGAATAAATCTTCTGTAGAAGTTTGCAAATCCTAGAAAACTTTCAATATCTTTGACTTTCATCAGTGTTTTTCATTCCTTGACTGCCTTGATCTTTTCTTGTTCCATCTTGACTTGTCCTTTTCCAACAATTACTTCTAGTATTGGAATTTCTTCCATATTGAAGTTACATTTTGATCTTTTAAAACACAGGTTGTGTTTCTCTGCAATCTTCAAAAACCTAATTGTTTATTCTTCAAGTTCTTTCATCATCTTGGCTGGTACAACAAAGTCATCCATATAGTTCACTAATACTCATTCATGGAGTAATTCCCAGAAAATACTGTTCATCATCCTTTGAAATGTTCCTGGTGAATTGCACAGTTCAAAGTACATAACTTGTAGTTTGAATAGACCTTTGTTCATCAAGAAAGCTGCTTTTCATTTGTTACCTTCTTTTATCCATACATTGTTGTATTCCCAAATAAGATTGAGTTTATTGAAGTACTTTGCTTTCTTCAGTTTGTCAATAACTTCTCCTATTAATGGGAGTGGTATTTTGTCCTTGATGGTGACTTGATTGAGCTTTCTGTAATCTTGAACCAACTGTAGTGAACCATTCTTCTTTGGAATATAAAAATATGAGGCTGCATATCTTGATTTTGATTCCACTATCAATCTAGCTTTTAGTTGTTCATCCAGCTACTGGTTAAGAGCTTCTTCTTCTTTCAACATCATTGCATAGGCCTTTGTGTTTAATTCTTTGGGTGTTTCTTCTATCAGGTTTATTTTATGATCCCATTTCCATTGTTCTGGTAATTTTTTAAATTTCTTCTTGTTGAATAGATGAGTAAATAGTTGAATGTATTCCAGTAGATCCTCTGGGTTCATCTTGTCCTGTTTCTTTCTGATTTCACTGTTGTCCTGTTTCTTGGTTTCCATTGCCTATGTTCTTCTGGTTTTAAACTTGATATCTTAGTATTTCATTTTGCAACTTTTTGGGCATTTTGTAAATTGTATTGTTCCATTTTTCCAGTTGACTTTCAGATTGTGCTTGACTAGCCAATCATGTCCCAGAAACATGTCTGTTCTGTTTAAGTCTGTTACCACAGCTTCTAGCTATTCTTTGTGTCCATTGATTTTAATCTCTAGAGATACTACTCTAGTTATCTCTCCATTCTTTATTCCATCTGCATTGAAAACTTTAAATGAGAAGTTTATCAGTTTTGTCTGTATCCTTTTTTCTTTGACCAGTTATTTGTCAATTTCTGTATGAGTGCATCTAGAATCCACCAGTGCCTTAACTTTGAGGTTTTTGCTATTCTTTGTCTTCACATTAGCTTACATGTTTAATTTTTTCTCAGTATTACTCTATTAGTTAGGAATAATATATTTGTTCTGGGAATTTACAGAGAAAATCTCTTGTACCATATCTACTCGAGATTTTCTTTAAAACACTGCTTTTTGTTGTTCTCTTTATTGTCTTCATCATCCAATTCTTCTTGAATCTTTTGCTTTTTCATTGACTGCTTCTCTTTACAGTCCTTTGCTATATATCCTTCTTTTTCACATTTGAAATACTTCCTAGTTTCTTTTTCTTTCTTCTTTCAGCATTCTTTGGCTATATGGCCATACTTGTTGCAGTTGAAACACTTTGGTTTTCTGTCTTTGAAATTGTTGTTGCTCTTTCCAATATCCATGGGCTATCTGTGTCCACTGTATGTCATTTCTATTTTTATCTTATAGTCTTGATGTCCTTCTATGAACTCATATCCTTGTCCAACCAAGATGATTGCTACTTTCCACTCCTTGAGTGACTCTAGTGCTACAATGGATGGGTATTTCAATATTGTCTTGATGATATCCTGTCATTTTTTTCTTCAATAAGAATATTGCATGTAGCTCATCTATATCCACTTTTATGGCTAAGGCATTGAACTCTATCATAAAGTTCACTGTGTTCCATTTTCCTTATTTAAAGGTCTCAATTTTCCATTTGGCATCTGCTGCCTTTGTCTTGTCACTGAATGTTGTCTTGATTTCTTTAACAAATTCTTCCCAATTCTGAGTTCCTAGTTCTTTGTCTAGCTCATCAAGCTTTTTCTGTGCATATATGCCTACTACACCTTCTCTAAGGTATGCCAGGATCACCGTGATTCTATTGTTGGTCTCCATAACCCTGTTACTCTTGAGAAATAATCTTATTCCCCTCTACCAGTCTTCAAATTTTGTTCTGTTCCCATTGGACCATCCTGGATCTGGGACCATGTTCTTAGGCATAACAGCCTATTCATTTGTGTTTGTTGTCACTGGTACTGATGCTACAGACATTGCTTCATCTGATCATTCTGTTGTTTCATCTAAGGTTTTGTTTGTTATCTGTAGAGATCCTAGTTATTCTGATAGTACTTCTATGTTGTTTGTTCTTCTTTTGTGGTCTATACCACACATGTTTTTTTTATCCTCCAGTGGTGACTTTGCCTAATTTTGTTCATGGATTATACACTATAGACCTCTCTTACAAGATAAGCTTATTGATGTTTTACCAAATATTACAACCTTAGCTTGGAGCTCAGATTGCACTTAGACAAAGACTTGAGAATAAGAGAAGAGAGTTGTTCAATTGGTAAAGTGTAAAGACACAGGAATGTATCTATGCTATATATATTAAGCTAACATGGGAAAACCATTTAGAGTCCACAAAGTAACTAAGTTATACAATATGAAGATAAAGCAAGGATATAGCACCTACTACATAAGGTACTGACTGAGACTATTATTATGTCATCATTACCCTTGACCCTAGTCCACATTGCATCCAGGAGGCATCAATCATAACACCAATCCCACTTCTGTTCTTTCTTCACTAAATCATATAATGATCTGGCTATAAACACAAAATTTCTAATGAATCAGTGGTAGTAGTTTGCCAATCCCAAAAACTTTTGGATATCCTTGACACACTTTGGTGTTGGCCAGTCTAGTACTTCCTTCACCTTTTCTTCCTTCATTTTTATACCCTCTGGATATTGTGGCAACCACTAGACACAAAGTCCAATGATAATACAAGCAGTAAAGCTCTTAGTTAAGCAATCAAGTGGGGAAAAGCACAAGAGAACTCAATAAGAAGCCTCTACTAAATTAGAGTCCTATTTATACTGTTACATATTGGTCCATGCTATTACCTCATGTCCACCTCACATCTTACTCAAGGCTACCATATATATACCATGTGCTCTGATATTATCTTCCAGATTTTTCTACCATGTTCTAGGCCTATGATGTCACATCATGTGGCCCATCATGTGACTGCAATGTCATGTGCCTCTTCATTGTCAATAAAAAGAAAAAGAAATTCAAAAGAAAAGAAATATAAAATCAAGAAAAATAGATAAAAGAAAAAGAAAAATGTTAGTGTTCAAAGTGTTTTATAACACTGGGCCTATTACCACTCCTAGAAATCCTACTTTCTTTACCTTCCACTTACACTTCTCCAGCTTCATATATAAGTCATTTTCTGCTAACCTTCTAACTTGTCATATGCAAGTCCACTCGTCCAGAAAACTACATCCCTGTGGTGAGGTCACCTCTAAAATATACAAGCCTGCCTTCCATGGCAGCCACCTTTCTTGCAACATGTCTTATGGCGGTGCTGCAACCATCCAGGTATTCTGTCTTCCACAGCGGAGATACTCCTATCCAACTCAGTCTTCCATGACAGAGTTATTCCTGTCAGTGTCTTAACACTGAAACCTCTGCTTGGGGTAATAGGGGTGTTACCACTGAAACCCTGAGCATCTCCTATATTATTAGTTTGTATATAAGACTAGTAGTTACATTGTAATTTGCTAGTCTGATAATCGACAGAGATAAACTCTCATTGAATTCGATCTCTGGTGTTCAACGGCAACACACCAATCAGTACTCACTCCCACTCGGACTTTCTCTCCTTCATCCAAAGTTGCAACCATGCGGCAGACAGACGGTGCAGCACATAAGCTGAAGCCAAGGTCGTTCCACAAGTCCATTCTGCAGACTTCCACCCCGGTGTGAACCGCACCTGACATAACTACTTCTTCCACTAGCTTGTCATATTCTTCTTCTCTCTCTGTCCCAATAATTACATCATCAATAAAGCTTGCTACTTTTCCAGTGTTGATAAGATCTCATAGAATCTTATTCATTATAGTTTGGAATGTTGTTGGTAAATTCATTAATCTAAAAAACATCATGGTTGGTTTAAATAACCCTTTTGATATTGTGAATGCTACTTTCCACTCATCTCTTTCCTTTATTCTCATATTGTTGTACCACCACCATAGGTCTATCTTTGTAAATACCCTCTTTGTACCTATGTTTTTTATTATGTCTGAAATTAAAGGTAAAGGGTAATTATTCTTGACTGTCCACTCATTAAGATATCTATAATCCTGCACTATTCTCTTTTTTCCATCCTTCTTCTCCACAAAGAATACTGGTGCTATTTGAGGTGACTTTGAGGGTCTGATATACCTCTTTCTCAATTGTTTGAAAATAAACTCTCACACTTCTCCCCTTTCTTCCCTAGACAACAGGTACACCTTCCCTTTTCTTGGCACAAATCCTTTCTTCATATTTATTGCATGATTTTATAACTTCTTTATAGGCATCCATTTGCTGGTTTTTTTGCCAAAGACATGGATCCACTTATGGAACTTTTCTAGGACCAGCTTTCTTGCTTTCACCTCCAACTTTGCTACTTTTTCTTCTTCATTTCAAATCTCCCATTCTTCTGCTATCTTTTATACTTCCAGCTTTCTTTCTTTCTTTGGCCTTTGCTTTTCCTTTTTCTTCTCCTCTTTTTCTTCTTACCTTTTTCCCTCTTCTTCCTTCTGCTTCTCCTCCTTCTGCTTTTGCCATCCTGACTTTTCCTGCTTTGGTCTCTACTGCTTTCCACACTCTTTCAGACATCTTGTCATCTTCACCTTCCTGGTTCTCTAGTCAATCTCAGGGTTGTGGCAGACAAGCCATGGCATCCCCAAAGTTATGTTCCACTTCTACCCTCCAATTACATCAATTTTTGTCCTTTCTCTGTGCCCTTGGTAGTAAATATTTACTTCTACCATATGTTCAATGGGGCTGTTATGAGACGCTTTGGACATGGACAATTTTTATTTTCCTTTTTCTTTTATTTTCTTTTTCTTTTATTTTCTGACTTTATAGGAATTTTGTTTTTCTTTTCTTTTAGTAATGATGAAGAGGCACGTGACAAGGAAGTCACATGACAGGTCACATGGTGTGACGTCATAGGCCTAGAACCTGGTGGAAGAATCTAGAAGGTGACATCAGGGCACA
>Ga0157359_1000678_pt1 | contig 12797 bp, 7 predicted proteins | sample AttcapACBM3_FD_111482 | JGI IMG/M metagenome (GOLD analysis project Ga0157359, IMG submission 111482) | Fungus gardens microbial communities from leaf cutter ant in Botucatu, State of São Paulo, Brazil - Atta capiguara ACBM3 | ecosystem: Host-associated > Fungi > Mycelium > Unclassified ...
GGTTTCAGTTTTGCCACGTTCTGACCGCGTATAGCACGTGACATTGACAACGGGCGCGACCGCGTTTCTTCCCACTTATGTCCTTCACCTAGCGCAACCTCCTGCTAACCTCCTGCTCCACAAAGTATATATTATATTAGGGAACCAAAACAACATCAGTCCCCTTCTCCCCCCAACAAACCTCCAGTACAAAATACTTAGAGCTTAGTGCCACCTCTGTCATCCCCATCTGTATGCTCCATCAACCAACAATGTCTAGTAAATGTTTCTATCAGGGTTCCTAACTACCTGGGTGATATCATTTCTTGGTTACATCAGCATTGTTCTGCTAGATTAGAATGAACTCTAGAGTATATAGAATAGTTACTATCTGTTAGGACAACTGGACAAAGTCCACAGAGTTTAGCAGAGTTTGCAATCTCTAGGAAAATCCTAAGTCTATTATTTACAACTACCCCTTATCTCCAGAGAGATCCCAAGAGAATAGAATAAGGTTCCTTAAAGGCAGTAACTACTCTAAATAAATAGTCCATTCTAATCAAGCAGTACATCAGGTAGAATATTGCTAATCTAACCTCAGAATAATTGTATTATATAGTTGGAAACTCTGATAGAATAATCTAAAATGTTAGCTTGGATTAGTAGAAGCTTATTGGACAATACTTAAGAATAGTATCTGAACAGAGTTCAGGAATAGGGGCAGTAGAGTTGACTTGACAAACTCCACAAGGTTAGTAACAGTGTTTAAGGCTTGTTGTTGTGATGACTACTAACTAAGACAGTTGGCAGCTTACTAAATAGTCTTAGAGCAAAGAATCTTGTGGAGATTACAAGAGAACTCAATAAGGAGTTCTCAATGTATTCATATACTATATATACTATTAGTACAAATTCTATCCTAAACTATATATGTCATTTATAAGTCTACTATATATGTACTGTAAGGGTGATATACCATAGTTATGTATCTTAACATCATCATTCTAGTTTCTTCTATCATATTCTAGACCTATAGCATTATATTATATGATATATTATATAAACACAGTCATATATCTCTTTATTGATCTAAAAGATAAAGTAAAATAAAATCAAGAAAAAAAATTTAAAAAAATAAAGGTTCAAGCACATCATAACACTTGTGACTTGGAAGGGAAAAAGCCTGTAAGTTTAGTGATAGGTGATAGGTATTAGTGGTGTTTAAGTTTTAACAAAGTAATAAGTTTTTTTATACTATCTTTAAAAGATCTCATTCTATTCTTTGGGACTTTTTTTGGAGATGTTTTTTACTCTGTACATTATTAGAATAATACCTATTATGTAAAGAGCTTAAGATAAGCAATGAAAGACAAGTAAAAGAATTTAAACTAATTCACAATAGTATGTTAGAGTTATAAATATTAGGCTTAACTTTATTTTGGACTTAAGTAAAGGAGTGTAATATGATGGTCACACATGTCACCCAGTTCATGTAAAAGGCCACCTTCTACTCTAGACTTAATATAAATATTGTTAAAACTCTAGTATACATTTAGCTTAGTGAAGTACTAGACATCTTATAGTTTTATAACAAGCTCAGAGATTAGTGGGAGTGGATACTTATTCTTGATTGTAACTGTGTTAAAATTCTTGTAGTCTTGCATCAAGTAGATAGAGCTATTCTTTTTCTTGATAAAAAACTAACACAGTTATAAGAGACTTTAAAGAATATATATATTCAGTATAAAGATTTTCCATAATAAATATATTCAATTCTGACTACTTTACAGGGGATAGATGTCATAGTATGCTTGAATCCTTATATTTTATTTTGATTTTCTTTTATTTTTATCTATTTTCTTTAATTTGATTTTTCTTTTCTTGTCATATACTAATTCTACCCATTCAGAAAATACATTTCCACAATGATACTGCTTTCTCAACCTCTATTATACAAGCTCATCTTTCACAACAGCCACCTTTCTCTCAACACACTCTTATGGCAGTAATCAATAATCCAGCTATTCTATCTTTCATGACAGAGATACTTCTATCTGAGTTAGTCTCCTATAGCAGAGTCCTTACTCCTGTCAGTATCTCATCACTGAAACCTCAAGCATCTTCTATAGTTCTAACTTGTATATAAGACTAGTAGTATACTGTAATATGTTAGTCTGATAATCAATAAAGATAACTCTTATTGAATTTGATCTCTGATGTTTAATAGTGACACACTAATCAGTACTTACTCCCATCTTGAACTTTTTACTTTCATCTGAAGTTGTGACTATATGGCAGTCAGATAGCATAGCACATAAGCTAAAGCCAAGATTGTTCTACAAGTTTGCACATCTCCAAGCCAACTCCATAGACTTTCATCTCTGGTATGAACTACACCTGACTTATTTCTTTTATTTCTTGGATAATGAAGAGGCATGTGATTGCAGTCACATAATGTGTCACATAACATTATATCATAAGCCTAGAACATTGTAGAAAGGACCAGAAGGAATGTCAAGATATATGTCTATAGTATAGGAATATATTGGGGACTTCTTGTCAAGTTTTCTTATGATCCTTATGAAACTCTTGCTTTATAAAACTACTTAAATACACTATTAATCATTTCAATTAGTAGTTGCCACAACAATAGAGAATACACTTTCAAAAACTTAGGCTTAGCATCAGAAATCAGTTTGATAACATAGCCCTATTTACAGTTATCTATAAGGGTGTCAAAATCCTCTTTTGCAAAGACTGAATCATAATATTATATATACAGGGAGAGAGAAGAGACATTATTTATAATCTGGTTTCTGTGGAAAGCTTTAGAGAAGTGTTGAAAAGAAGTGACTACCACATAAAGGTCAAGAGCAAATAGTTCTGGGAGCAGTTGAATCATGTAGAAGACTCTGAAGACATAGCTAAAACCCTATGAACTTCTACCAGATATAAGGAAAAGCTAGGAGAGTATTTCTACCAAGGTAAGGAAGAAACTAGACTAACTGTAGAAAATCCAGTTCTACAAGCAAGGTTCTAAGCTATATAGCTTCTTTTGTTACATTTGCAGATGTAATATATTTTGCCTTAATAGATGATGTAGCAACTGTTAGCTGCTTCTTTGAAGACCAAGCAACAGAACTACTACTAACATGAAACACAAAACTACTAATAGACTTATGATTATTAGGATCTTGGGCCTAGTTGAAGTCTATCTATCTAATGAGATCAAACAAGTTTTTCTCACAGCATCCTAAGACAAAGTTAAAATTAGCAGTGTCTTTTAGATAACATAAAACATGTTTTACTACTTCTAGATAAGCAGTTTCTAGGTTTTCACCAAGTTAAGCTACAAGGCTAACCACAAATTGAATATCTGGTCTAGGTTGCAAACAGTAGAGATCCTACAAGTGAGAGGTAATGAATATATTTGATATAAGCTTTGTAAGCTTGTTTTTCTACCTCAGTGTTTGAGAAATAAGATATGGAGAGCTCATGCTTGACCAAGTTTCTTTTCCCACTTGGAATATTTGGCAGGAACAGTAATATTTGTATGGAATAGACAAGGAGGTATATCAGATATATCATTGTTATCTTTATTGTATTCTTCTACTTCAAGTACAGTGAACTTATTTACAAGTAACCTTATAATATAAATTTTATATGCTATATCTCTCAACTTGGTTGGAAAAATAATGTATTGTATCACTGGTACTACTAAAATCTATCTAATCAGATCTAGGACCCCATCTCTACTCAGAAACAAGAGAAGCTAACCTTGTTCTGAAACATGTATACTTTAGTAATAACTATTGATTGTTATTATTAAAAGCATAACTACAAGTACAATTGTGTACAGTAAAGAAAGAAAGAGGCTCTCAAGTCTTATTCTGGAAAGTAAGGTAAGGTTTTCTCTACTGCAGATCCTATAGTCTTCCAGAATTAGTTCTAACAATTACCAGCAGTCTTGTTTACTAAATCCTTGCTTTTCAAATTACTCTCTAATTTATTATCTCTCACTGCCAAGAAGTAGTCAAGTTCCCACAGATAAACCTCTTATCTAAGCTGGCTAACAATAGTAAGTTGACTAGTGACAAGCAAAAAAAGAGGCTTGACAATCTCTATTATAGGGCTAGAGATTACAAGTTAGACTTCTATTTCAAAAAGCAAATCTTGGTCACTTCAAAGGGCCATAGTGCTTAAGCAGCTACTAATCTTCTTATAACTGTAACTTTCAAGAAACTCTCAGAAAAATAAAGAGTAACTCTGGGACTTTATACAAACTGAGGGCTACATGAAATTTCTTTATATAATAATAAGTTCTATCTGACTCAACATACCTACTCTTTTAGACCCCACACTCTCTTTTCTCTCCTTTGATTCTTAGTTAAGATTATCTTAATAAAATTCTATTTTGAGCTCTTATTAACTCTAGATTTACTTGCTATTTTGTAGACTCAAAGTTTATGGATATTTACAACTTGAAGACTTCTTCAATCCTTTTGATTGAACTCTGTTTGTTTGATGGCTTATCAAATAGTACTATTTCTGAAGTTATTGCTATGCTTGTAGTCTTTCCTTTTGGTAAATATATGAATCTGAATTTTTATATTACTTTACTTGATTATTCCTGTTCTTTAGTCCTTGGATATAACTAGCTTACCTAATATAATCTGTTGATTGACTGGGTAAATGGGTTGATAACTTTGTGTCCATCTTTGCAAGAAAATCAAATTCTGCTATATATTTTAGTATTCAGGCAAACTCTGCACACCTTGTAAAGTCTGCTCCTGATTATTGTTATAACCTCAAAATCAATCTGGAAGAGGGTACACAACTCCCAGTTGGCACTATTTACTTTCTTTCAGCATTTAAGCAAGAAGCTCTAAAGAAATTGAGAAAAACCTCAACATGAGATTCATTCAACCAACTTTTTCTTTTCATAGTGCTCTAGTTCTCTTCATTAAAAAGAAAGATAGATTATTTCTACCTAGCTCATCTTACAAGGCCCAAATATATACCAAGATAGATCTTTGTTATGTATATTAGATAATGTGCATAGCTGACAGAGATGAATAGAAGACTGCTTTCAAAACTTATTATAGATTATTTGAATAGTCTATAATACTATTCAGCCTTACTAATACCCCTATAGTCTTTCAGTGATTCATTAAAACCAAAGAAAGTCAAGAACATCCAGTTCTTTTTAGGTTCTGTAAGATTTTACTGCTAATTTATCTTCAATTATTCAGATATTGTCATTTTTCTAACCTACTTTACCTAGAAGGATATTCTTTAGAAGTTCAATAACTCTTGCCATAGTGCTTTTGACTCTTTTAAGAAGACAATCACTTTCTTTCCCATTTTTACTTACTGGATCCCTGATGTTTAACTTATTGTAGAAATAGATACCTTCAACTATACTTTTACTGCAATTCTTTCTATCATGGATAAAATACCAAAGTTTACCTAGTTGCCTTTTACTCTTAGACTTTCACCTCTGCAAAGTTAAACTATGATACTCATGACAAGAGACTTCTAGCCATTTTGAATCTTTTAAAATTTAGTACCACTATCTTGAGAGTTTAGCTTTTTCCATTGGTGTTAAGAGTGATTCATACTTGTTAGAGATATCTACAAGTAGTATAAAAGATAGGTGTTGTGGCAACCACTAGTCACAATGACCAATAGTAACATAAACAATAAATCTCTCAATAGAATATTAAGTGGAGATCACAAGAGAACTTGACAAGAAGTCCCTACTGTATTGCTACCCTATTTATATAATTTACAGATGGCCCATGCTACTAATATTTACCCTACCCTAAAGTCCATATGTTGTTTATAAGTGTACCATGTATACACTATGAGATTGACATGCTATTGACATGCTTCTTAATGTTATCTATCTAGTCCATTCTAGTCTGCTCTAGGCCTATGACCTCACATCATGTGATATGTCATGTGACTACAGTCATGTGTCTCTTCATCATCAATAAAATAAAAATAAAAATAAAAGAAATATAAAATCAAGAAAAATAAATAAAAGAAAAAGAGAAATATTAGTGTTCAAGTGTATCATAACAATTGGATAGATAATATAACTTGACAGAAGATGGAGTAGAAGAGAGTTGGAAGTAGTACTATGCAAATAAGGTTATTATATCTAGCTTAACTTTGTTATGTAGTCATATTTCAGAAATGGGAATTCAAATAGACTTAGAGTGAGTATAGTACAATTCTAAGTTAATTATCAGACTAGAGAACTATATATGGTGACTATCATTGTGGCAACCTCTAACCAGAATGGTTAATAGCATACTAAGTAGTTATATAGAGTAAGAGTTTTATAGGAATTATAAGAGAACTTAACAAGGAGTCTCTGATATATTACTATTCTATTTATACATGGTCCATGCTAACAATAAATAACCTTACCCTAATGTCCATACATCAGCAATGAATACACTATATGTATACTGTAAGATAGATATTGTCACAAACTTTATTCAGCTTGTATCTCCACAACCAGTGGACCGATTTTCACAGACTAAGCTGTGCTGGAAAGCCCCAAATGAGAGCTATTCGCACATATGTGGGATGTACAAAAGCAACAACAAATGACTGAGATATCAGAACATCAGTAGCTGTAAAAGCTTCGTCTGCTAATATCTCATGAACAGCTAAATGGATTCACACGATTAAACTTGCTTTGGAAAGTGCTCATCAATCTGTTTACAACGATATATGATATGTTTCAAAGTGATAAGTATTGGTAGAGATACATACATATCAATGTAGTGACATAATTAGTTATCTTTTAAAATTAGCCTGACATCTGCTATGACAGATGACAGCTCCCATCAGGTACAAGTTTTGATCATGTGATGACAACAGCTTGTGCATGGACCATCACTCTTTTATATATATACTTCTGTGTTTGAGAATTAGACCTCAGACTTAACAACATTAATTTATATCAATTTTCATCAATCTTTATTCTTTATTATCTGTATTGATCTTAATCATTATTGTTATCATTGTCATCATTATTGAACTTCTGAATCACTCCTAAACCTCTGAGAGTACACCCAAGGTTCAGATATCACAAATAAGTAAGTAGTTCATTTTGTGATAGATATACTATAGACATATATCTTGATATTATTTTTTCTAGTTTTTTTCATAGTATTCTAGATTTATAATATTATATGTGAAATATTATGTAACTGTCATCACATATATCTTCATCATCCAAAAAAGTAAAATAAAAAGAAAAGAAATAAAAAAGAGAAATTATATAGATAAAAGAAAAAATAAATCAAAATAAAATATAAGAGTCTAAGTATACTATGTCAGCTATTGTTCTCAAATACAGGAAGTATTTTCTAATAATAATACTACTGCACATACTCAAAGTTGTTAGATATTATAGAGGTTGTTATTTGAAACTTTATGGGATTGATGAGAAATGAAGGATTTAGTCCTTAGATTGATAGGTGATTGGAATAGAGCATGATTTGTACTAAAAGAGAGTGAAAAGAGTATATATATCAGATAGTATATAACAATTGACATTATTATAGATTATAAAAACATTGAGTACTTTTCTATAACTAAGATATTAACTTATAGATAAGTGTGGTAGTCTAAGTATCTTATGCAGTTTAATCTTGTTATCTAGTTTTGCCCAGGTTGTTTAGATACCAAACCAGATTGTTATGACTTAAGTCTTAAAGTTTAGACAAAAAAGAAAACTTGTATTGTTTAATACAAAAGAACTCAGTAGAGTTCCTAGTATAGATGTGTTTATTTTATATATCTCCAGTACATAGTCTATATGTACTTTACATATAGCTTACTCTAAATATTATGTGTTATATAGATAAAAGTTACCATCTTATATAATATATAATATCACCTTTTTTGATATATCACATGACATTGTGACTATGACATGTGTGATATCACATTGTTTTTCTTTACTAAATTCTAAATAAGAAAAAAATAAAGAAGTATAAAAAAGAATTAAAATAAAAAAATAAGAGACCTAAATATTAAGAGAGAAATGAAAAAGAAACAAGTTCTCTGTTTTAAAATCTGATATAGATACTCTCACTAAATGATAGAATATCTATTCTAAAGAAAAGAATATTGGCTATATTATGTACTGGAACTTGTTCATTATAGATATTCTTAGCCAATTCTGCAAGTCTTATATTACTTGTATATAATCTAAACCTTAGTATCATAAACATTACTAATCTCTTAAACAACTTTCTATCTCTTATTGCCTCTGGAATTTTATTTCCATGGATTTTATTGAGAAACTCCTATTATTCTCTATATTTAACACTATCCTGGTAATTATTGACTGGATTACTAAGTAGGCAATTTCTATCCCTACTCATAACACTATAATATTTATAGACATAACATGTCTGTTTGTTCTTTATATTTTTTTCAAGCATAGCATTTTTTCTCATGTTATCTCAGATTATAACTTGAAGTTTATCTCAAACTTCTTCTGTTCTTTAGGCATTGTTAAGATGACTGGCAAAGACCACAGTGACATAGGTCAAGCAAAAAAGAGGTTAAGCTAGAGTACTACAAGAATTATACAATACTAGTTCTTAACTGTATATTAAAGAATTCAAAGAGAATGATATTAGTATTAGAAATCTGTAGAAAGTAGAGAATGTAATCTAAAATAATTGAAAAGATCTTCTGAGATCTCAGAAGTATATGGTCTTTTCTTGCTTGTGAATACTGATTTTCTTTTTCTTTGATTATTTCCATTAGCTATCCTTACTCATGAGTCTATTTATAACTCCTCTGACTTCTGATTATTAATGTTTCTGCCTTGTTAAATTGTCCAAATATGTATGGTAATCCCAATTATACTTGCAAGTGCCTATTCTTTATATCTAGTCTTTTGTAAGTTCTGAGAGAGATATTCACTAGATGAAGTATAGGACTACTCACCTCCAGAAAGTTCTAATAGAATAGAATGAGAACTTCTGAGAGTAGTAACTATCTTAAATACTACTAAAGATATATTCTAATCTGGTGAAACAGTACTGATATAATCAAGGAATGTTAATGACTAAGTGGTCAGAAACCTAGATAGAAGTGTCTTAAAGAGTTTCTAAGAAAAAAAGAAGCTTATATTAGTAAGAACCAAAGTAGGACAGTATTATGATCTTAAGAATCATGACTCGAAGTTTGATTGTAGAGAGTGGTAGGATTGATTTGAGAATAACTGTGGAATTTTCCAAGAGAGGAGTGTTAACTACAAAGGAGTGGAAAGACTATAAGGTTCAATAGTGTCTAGGTGTTCAAACTTTGGTTAAAGATAAGTTTTTTTAATAGGTACAGTTCTAGACATATATCTTCACTTTATTTCAAGTTATTACCCTGAAAGTAATAGATAAACAGAATGTATGAACTAAACTCTAAAGCAATATCTCTGTGTATATTATAATTAGTAAGACAACTAGTCTAAAATCCTGTCTCTTGCAGAGTTTTCCTACAATAATGCTTTCAATACTATTATCAATACTTCTTTGTTCTTTAAATAAGAGCTATCATTCTAGCATTTCAGTACATTTTGTATGTAATATTACTTTTTCTTTAGCCCATGACTTTGCTATTGATTTTGATAAATTACAAAGTACTCTCAAAGCTGAAATTTCTATGATTTAACAACAATACTAAAAGTCTACTAATATGTAGCAGTCATCTGTACCTGATTTCAAAGTAGGTAATAAGATTTTCATGAAGTCTCAATTCTTTGTAACCACTTAGTTCTTCAAAAAGCTTTCCAAAAAATATCTTGAACCCTATGAAATCATTTTCCAGCATAGTACTTTGTTATTCATTCTTTATCTTCTAAAGCTTATATACTCTATGTATTTGATCTTCTATATTTCCATACTTGAACTAGTTATTCTTAATACTTTTTTCAAGAGAACTTAATTTTCCCCAACTCTAGTTATTATTAACAAAGAACCAGAATATGAAATTTTACAGATTGTGAACTCCAAATTTGACTATCAATAGGTCTATAAGCTTTTCTACAAGGTTATTTTGCTGGAGTATAAAGATATTGAAGATAAATCTAATTAGTTTTCTAGTACTTATGCTACAGGCTTAGTTACTGATTTCTATATTGCTTATTTTATCAAGCTCAGTTCTACTTCTGTCTTAATTACACTGCTGTAAGTCCAATTCCAGCCTCTACATACTTTAAACAGTATTATCTTTTTATTTTTCTGTCTCTATTTGTCTTATCTCATCTGTCCTTATACTTATCTTAATTAATTTCTTACTTATTTCACTCAATTAATTAAATAAAAACAAAACATTCTTCATTTAATGTAATTACTACAAAATACTAATTCTAACAAAAGACAGAAAATGGCATTTGTACTATCTTTTTCTTCTTAAGCCTTCCTAGTCTCTTTGTATACTTCTCTCAATAGCTTTTATCTGCTCTCATCTTTCTTTTCAGACTCTATTAGTCTCTATCCTATATTAATAATACTCTAAATCCTCACCAAATAGCCATGTTGCAATCTTGCCTCTTCACAAAGTTCTGAAAGAACTTACCAATACTGTTTGACCAACTCTTCAAATGCCATTGAAAAGACACTCAGAGTCCCATGATATACAGGGTTTACCTTTTGGGGTCTGGTAATATTCTTTTGAGTAGATATATACTGCTGCTTAATAGTAATATTTTACCACTTACTTGCTATTATACACCAGACACTCATTTCTAGCATGTATATACTTCTTATAAGGATTGTTACCTCCCATTTTTACTACCTCCTCTCCAAACTCCTTTTTCACTTGCTTCCTTTTTGATTTCTTAGATAGCTATAGTCTGGCCTCATCTTTTGAGAAGATCTTGACAACCTCCAAACCTCTTTTTTTCTTTGTAACAGAGAGAATCTTGATGCTATTCATTATATTAGACTTCCAAACTGATATCTTTTCCAAAAGCCTCCCCAGCTCCTTCTTCTACCATTTCTTTGCCTTTTTCTTCTTGTACTGCCTTCATTCAGTCTTTTCCTTTATTTTAGTCTTTACTGCTAGTCTTACCTTCTTAGCTACCCTCTCAGCATGTCATACCATTATGACCTCTTCTAAATAGGCTAGAAGCTCTTGCTCTTCTATGAATTACTTGTATGTCTCCTTTTTAGTGCTCAAGAATCTCAGCCTCAATTTTTAAGGGAGATGAAAAGTTACAGGCTGATATAATAGAGAAAATAAAGTGAAAATTTTATATTCACTTAAGATATAATCACATATCTTTCAAATAAACCCAATAAGACTTTGAAAGCTCAGTTCTAAGAGAGAAATGCTATTATATGCTCAAGTACAACTCCAGAAATAACCTGTTTTTTATAGTAGTGTTATTAGTCCACAAGATTCTACTTACAACTCATCTTTTATGGCAGAATTAATTCTTGCAACATTTATACTCAACTTGTCTTCCATGCTATTAACAAAGCAATTTCAATCCCAAGTATGCAGTATAATATTTTAGTGAGAAATAAAACAAACTACAGTCTCTTATCTATAATTATATATAAAAAGGCTATATAATTTCCAGATATAATACAAAAAGAGCCTTGCAGTACTCTCTGTGGTGATAGTTGTGTAAGTCAGAATAAAATGTGTTCTTTTGAACATAGAGTCTACTATCATCATCATTGTGTTAAACCCTATAAGCTCTAGAAGCTCTATAACAAAGTCTATGCTTATAGTTTTCCATCTAACATTTAGTACTAGTAGCAAATACAATTTCCTGAGAGATAGATATTGAGTTGGCTTAATATACAAGTAGAAATCACATGTGCTAATATACTGGCCAATATATCTAGATATCTGGAACCACCAGTAATTCTGGAAGACCAGTGTTATGCCAAAAAATGCTTTTTTGCAAAAACAAGTAATCTTATCAGGTTTTTAAGTATATAAGCTCTTTTTGAAGGCATTAGTGAGAAGATCTTATACTTCTAAATAATACCTCAGGTTCTCTTAAGTGAACACCAGTTTGAGAGATAGCATGGTAGCTATTAATCAAACCAGATTTTGGAAAGAAGGAATCTTAAGGGATAAGAAACATCACTTGAAAATGACTAGCTACAAAGTATGTATACTCATGAGAGTGTTTTATTTGGTTACAAACATTCAGATAGTCAAATAAGACAGGAAAATGTTATATCAGAAGCTAATAGAGTCTAGAATAGTGAAGTGAGTAGAGACAACTATAGAAATGGTAAAGGAGAAATAAAATAGGCTCTTACAAGTAGGAATCAATTATTAGATTGATGGCAGGTTGTAAATGAAGAGACAGCCATATACTTGTAAGATCTCAAAGAGCTTCATTATAGTTTTGGTTTCCATTCTCTAGTTCCATTTTTTGTATTTTGAGACTAACATATAAGCCACAAGTAGAGGAAAGTAGAGGAGAGGACTCTTATCTAAATATTCCTACTGAAGAGCAGTTTAATCTCTATTTTATTGAATAAGTGTTATTAGTACCTACTATTACTTTTGGACAAGTAAGATTTGACTTGAGAGATGTCTTTGGGATACATTATCTAGAATAAATAGTATTGTTGGAGGCTCTTAAGAAGCTTTGCAATTCATTCACTAGATTTTCCAAAGAAACTTGTTATAGAGTGTAAGGTTCACTGTTTAAAAGTGTGTTAACAAGAAAAAGTATTTATAAGTAGATGTTACTTGTATATTCCTTTTAATATTCTTTCTAACTTTATCCTTTTGTATTTATAAGAGCCCTTTTA
>Ga0157359_1000679_pt1 | contig 12797 bp, 11 predicted proteins | sample AttcapACBM3_FD_111482 | JGI IMG/M metagenome (GOLD analysis project Ga0157359, IMG submission 111482) | Fungus gardens microbial communities from leaf cutter ant in Botucatu, State of São Paulo, Brazil - Atta capiguara ACBM3 | ecosystem: Host-associated > Fungi > Mycelium > Unclassified ...
GTGCCGCATGGTTGTGCTCGTTGCCTGCGTAAACTTTCAGTTTACGGTACATAGCACGACCCAGCGGGCCCTTTGGCAGCATGCCTTTAACCGCGATTTCAATCACGCGCTCAGGATGGCGAGCAATCATTTCTTCGAAAGTCGCTTGCTTGATACCACCGATGTAGCCAGTGTGGTGATAGTAGATCTTATCGCTACGTTTGTTACCAGTTACGGCAACTTTCTCAGCGTTCAGAACGATGATGTAATCACCAGTATCTACGTGCGGAGTGTATTCCGCTTTATGCTTACCACGCAGACGGCGCGCCAGTTCAGTCGCCAGACGACCTAAAGTTTTGCCTGTTGCGTCAACAACATACCAGTCACGTTGGACGGTTTCTGGCTTAGCTGTAAAAGTTTTCATCTAAAAGCTTACCCAAATTAAGTTACACGTTGGTGAAATCCCAAACGCTTGAATAAACGGTTGAGGCTCACACGACCATCTTGACCAGCAAGCCCACCCCTTCGGATAGAGTTACTGGAACACATCGGGTTTTGGGAAAAAAACCTGATGCTGTAACGTGGGGTCGCAAGATTATAGAGAAGTCACTGATAAAAATCGAACACTTTCTACAATAAAATTGCCCCCACGACGTGTGAACGAACAACCTCAGGGAAGATGCGGTAACCGCAAATATTCCTCGCTCTGCATTTCCTGCAAACGCGAGATACAGCGCTGATATTCAAACTTCAGACGCTCACCCTGGTAAATCTCAAACAATGATGCTTCAGCCGAAATCACCAGTTTTACGTGGCGTTCGTAAAACTCATCCACCAGCGCCAGAAAACGCCGGGCTTGATCTTCGGTCTTATAAAGCAATACCGGCACATCATACAGCAATATGCTGTGAAAACGGCGAGAGAGTTCAATGTAATCATGTTGACTACGCCCCTCACCACACAGAGTATGGAAGTCCATGGCCAGAACGCCTTCAGCCAGTCCCAGTGTTGGCAACTCACGGTGGTTAATATGCAGGGGTTCATGAGCTTCCCGCGGCTTACCCGCTAACGCAACAAACATCCGTTCCATTTCTTTGTTGTTTGTTTCGTTCAACGGCGTCATCCACAAGTGTGCTGACGTTAATGTCCGCAGACGATAATCAATCCCTGCATCCACATTCATGATCTCACAGTGCTTTTTAATCATGTCAATTGCAGGCAGGAAGCGGGCACGCTGTAAACCATTACGGTACAGATCATCCGGCGGGATATTCGATGTTGCCACCAGCGTAATCCCACGGCTGAACAACGCTTCCATCAACGTACCCAGCAACATGGCATCGGTGATATCCGAGACAAAAAATTCATCGAAGCACAATAAATCCGTTTCTGATTTAAAACGGTCAGCCACGATTTGCAGTGGATCACTGTGCCCTTGCAGTTGTGTTAACTCTTCATGTACTCGCAACATGAAACGGTGAAAATGCAAACGCTGTTTGCGTTCACCAGGTACAGACTGGAAGAACATATCCATCAGCCAGGTCTTACCACGGCCAACACCGCCCCACATGTACAAACCCTGTACCGGGGTCTGACTGGCAGGTTTATTTTTCCCGCCCAGCAACTTGTTTAACTTACCAAACAGACCACCACCACTGTTTTGTACCTGTGCTGGCTGGGGGGCACTCAGCGCCTGCCATACACGGTCAAGTTGGGTAATAGCTGCACGTTGTACATCATCTGGCTGGTATTCACCTTTTTCCAGCGCCTGCTCATACAGCGCCAGAGGGGACATCTTTTGCATAATTAAGTCACATTCTCTGAAAAAAATGGCGACGTCAGGGGTTAATCGTCGAAAAAAAAGTCGTCATACACTAAGCGAAGCTGCCACAGGATTCCACTTCCATAACATTAACGGTTATAGTGGTTAACATTGAACAGAACGATCTTACGGAACAACGAAGACAAACGGGAGTAATTATGACTTGGGAATACGCGCTCATTGGATTGGTTGTTGGTGTTGTGATTGGCGCCGTTGCTATGCGTTTTGGTAACCGAAAATTACGTGAACAACACTCAATGCAGTATGAACTGGACAAAAGCAAAGCAGAACTGGAGGAATACCGTACTGAGCTGACCAACCACTTTGCCCACAGTGCAGAGTTGCTGGACAACATGGCACGTGATTACCGTCAGCTGTACCAGCACATGGCAAAAAGCTCGAGCAACCTGATGCCGGGTTTACCTAGTGAGAAAAATCCATTTGCCTGGCAATTAACCGAAGCAGAAGCGGATAATGATCAGTCTCCGGTCGAAATGCCAAGAGATTATCCGGACAGCGCATCCGGCCTGCTGCGTGGTGAAACAAAACCGGAAAAATAAGCCATTATTTACAGGGTGCCATAATGCTATGGCGCCCTGTTTCATTACAGAGACAGATATTTCTGTCAACCATACCTGAAAACCTGCACAGACAGGACAAGTCCATTATTCTTCCGGTAGCGAGAGTATCGTAGCCATGAAAAAAACATCATTTCTGTTAAACGCCTTAGCGTTGAGTCTTGGCTTAACATTTTCTCTGACGGCGCCGTCAGTGCAGGCTGCTCTACCCACTGAAATTGCAGGGAAACCGCTTCCAAGTCTGGCACCGATGCTGGAAAAAGTTTTACCCGCGGTGGTCAGCATCCATGTCCGAAGCGACTCATCAGATGACGATTCAGTATCACAGGAAGATGATCAGGATGAACCAGAGGGTGCAGTTGAAGGTCTGGGTTCTGGTGTGATTATTGATGCCCAAAAAGGCTACGTCCTGACTAACAATCATGTCATCAATGGTGCAAAAAAAATCAAAGTCCAGCTCAATGATGGTCGTGAATTTACGGCAAAATTACTTGGCAATGATGAACAAACTGATATTGCGCTCATTCAACTGCATGATGCTAAAAACCTCACTCAAATCACCACAGCTGACTCTGATCAGTTAAAAGTGGGTGACTTCGTTGTGGCGATCGGCACACCTTTCGGGCTTGGACAAACAGCCACGTCAGGTATTGTTTCCGCGCTGGGACGCAGTGGGTTGAATCTGGAAGGACTGGAAAACTTTATTCAAACGGATGCCGCCATTAACCGTGGAAACTCTGGTGGGGCGCTGGTCAACCTGCGTGGTGAACTGGTGGGGCTGAACACCGCCATTCTTTCTTCCGCCGGAGGAAATATTGGCATCGGTTTTGCCATACCGGGGAATATGGCGATGCATCTCGCCCAACAATTGATGTCATCCGGCGAGGTGAAGCGAGGCCAGTTGGGGATTAAAGGCACGGAAATGACCGCCGATATGGCACAGGCTTTCCATGTTGATGTCCGGCGAGGTGCTTTTGTGAATGAAGTTCTGCCTGACTCAGCAGCGGCCAAAGCCGGTATTGTCGCTGGCGATATTATTACCAGTATGGATGGCAAACCGATCCACAGTTTTGCTGAATTACGGGTAAAAATAGCCACTGCCGCACCAGGGCAGGACGTAAAAATAGCTCTGTTGCATGACGGTAAAACAAAAACTGTCAGTGTAAAACTGGACAGCAGCAGTCAGGGAACGGCTCGCCTGGAACAGTTATTCCCGGTATTTTCCGGTGCTGTACTGAATAATGGAACTGCGATGGATGGAACAAAAGGCGTCAAAATAGACAGTCTGGAAAAAGGATCTCTGGCTGAACAAGCAGGATTACAAACAGATGATGTCATCATCGGTGTGAACCGTATTCCGGTACAAAATATCGCAGAGCTGCAAAAACAGTTGGAAAGCAAACCCTCCTTACTGGCATTGAATATTATTCGTGGTAGTAACAATCTCTATCTTCTGCTGCAATAATTCACTGTGGGTACAGATGACTGTACCCATATTTTGCTTTCCGTTTATTTACTAACCAGTTAACACCATGATTTCTAAACTCTTACGTTCTGTTATATTTGGTCTGATCATTGCGGGTATCCTACTGGTTGCCATTCCGGGACTGAAATCCGGCGGGGCTCTTTTGCACATGGATGACAGCACCGATCAGGAGCCACTGAGCTACAACAGCGCAGTCCGACGGGCTGCGCCTGCCGTGGTTTATGTTTACAGTCGCAGCAGTAATACCTCATCTGATACGTTGGGTTCCGGTGTCATCATGGACTCACGCGGTTATATTTTAACCAATAAACACGTCATCAACTATGCCAACCAAATTATCGTTCGTTTGCAGGATGGTCGTTACTTTGAAGCCATGCTGATCGGCTCAGACTCACTCACCGACCTGGCAGTATTAAAAATTACCGCCTCTAACCTACCCGTGATCCCTATTAACCCTAAACGTGTAGCTCACATAGGTGATTTAGTGATGGCTATTGGTAATCCTTATAATATTGGTCAAACAGTGACACAGGGGATTATCGGTGCAACGGGACGCGTCGGGCTGAGTCCGTCACGCCACCAGGATTTCCTGCAGACAGATGCCTCAATTAACCGCGGTAACTCCGGTGGTGCCTTGATTAATTCACTGGGTGAACTGATGGGGATCAATACCCTTTCCTTCGATAAAAGCAGTGCCGGCGAAACACCGGAAGGTCTGGGTTTTGCCATTCCAACGCGTCTGGCGACCAAGGTGATGGAAAAACTCATTCGTGACGGACGCGTTATTCGTGGCTACATCGGTATCACAGGTGAAGAACTTCCGCGTTTTACCGGACAAAACTCCACGCTGGAACACCCCCAGGGAATCGTGATTACCGGGATTAATCCCAACGGACCAGCACAACAAGCAGGATTGCAGGTTCACGATGTGATTACTCGGGTAAATAATGCGCCAGCCATTTCAGCAATGGAAACCATGGATCAGGTTGCAGAAATCCGTCCTGGTACTGTTATCAATGTTGATATCATCCGCAATGGTAAAAAAATGACGCTTCCGGTCACCGTGCTGGAATACCCGGAAGATAATAAACCCGAATAACTACTTATCGCCGCCCACAGCCTGCCGGGCGGCGTACTCTCCGACAGAACACCCTGGCGTGGAGAATTTCTGGAAAACTACCGAATAAAATCCTCTCCCATCGCAATATCTTGCCGTAACATATCCAACATATCGTCCAGAGATTGCTGTTCAAAAGGGCTCAACTTACCAACGGGAAGACGTGCAACAATGCCCTGTTTCCCCAGTAATAATGGCCGGGCAAAGAAACGTGTATATTGCCCATCATCTTCCACATAGGCACATTCAATCACATTATTAACGCCCTGCTGCGCTCGTATCAGTGACAGCACAAAACGGGCTGCAGCCTGCCCCATTGCCAGTGTGGCGGACCCTCCACCTGCTTTTGCTTCCACCACTTCCGTACCCGCATTCCGGATATGCTTCGTCAGCTCAAGGACTTCCTGTTCGGTTAAATCAATGCCGGCAATTTGTGACAATAAAGGCAGAATAGTGACCCCGGAATGCCCGCCAATCACAGCCACATTGATTTCATGAGGCAGTCGACCTTTCAACTCAGCAACAAACGTATTGGCTCTCAGGATATCCAGCGTGGTGATCCCAAACAGTTTATTTCTGTCGTATTCTCCCGTTTTTTTCAGTATTTCTGCCGCAATCGCAACTGTGGAATTTACCGGATTAGTGATAACACAAATCAATGCCTGCGGGCAGGTTACTGCAACCTGAAGCATCAGAGCCTGCACAATACTGGCATTAACACTAAACAGATCCGAACGATCCATACCGGGTTTACGAGCCACACCCGCAGCAATGACAACGATGCTGGCTCCCTGCAAAGCCGGGCTGGCATCCTCACCACCGAACCCGGTGACTTTCACTGCTGTTGGAATATGACTAAGATCCATCGCCACACCCGGTATGACGGGAGCGATATCATAAAGAGAAAGTTCAGATCCAGCCGGAAGCTGGTTTTTTAACAGGAGAGATAAAACCTGACCGATCCCACCTGCTGCGCCGAGAATTGTCACTTTCATCCTGAACTCCTTACTGTCTGCACATGTTATGCCGAAACATCCACACCTGCTCTTTACAGCTATAGCACGTCTTCCAATAACATCAACCTCACAACAATTTGTTTGTTTTTTATCCAACGCAGACCACATATATGATATGTTTTGACAAGATTAATCCTTCCCCGATTCTAATTTGCATAAAAATTCATTCAACTGCATAATAATGTCATTACGTAAGCCGTCTCTCCCCATTAACTCCTTTTTATTGGTCAATTATGCGTAACCCATCTAAGCAAGAAGAACTCATCAAAGCATTCAAAGCCCTGTTGAAAGAAGAAAAATTCAGTTCACAAGGTGAAATTGTAAATGCCTTGCAGGAAGAGGGTTTTGAGAATATTAATCAGTCAAAAGTGTCACGTATGCTGACCAAATTTGGCGCTGTTCGTACCCGTAATGCCAAGATGGAAATGGTATATTGCCTGCCGGCTGAATTAGGTGTGCCTACTGCAACCAGTCCGCTAAAAAACCTGGTGCTGGATATTGATTTTAATGATGCTCTGGTTGTCATCCATACCAGTCCGGGTGCAGCACAACTGATTGCCCGCCTGCTGGATTCATTAGGTAAAGCGGAAGGGATTCTGGGTACCATTGCCGGGGATGATACGATCTTTATCACACCTGCACGTACCTTCACGGTTAAACAGCTTCACGACGCCATCCTTGTGTTGTTCGAACAGGAACTCTGAGACAACGGATCCTGTCAGATCCTCATTATTATTTTTGCCTTTTCATCTGTAGCTTCAGAAGTTGTTCACTCACAGCTTCTGAGCAAAAAACTTCTCCCTTTCAAGGGAAGCAGCGTATTCCACTGGATATCCTCCCAAATCCTTCATATTCACAATGCAAAAAAACATTTCACCAGTGTGACAAACCACAGATAGCGCACAAAAAGTTAAATTACTCTACATTGCTGTTTTTGAATGATTTTTCGGCAAAAATCTTGATATTCAACCTCCTCTTATAACATCAGGTTATAAAAACAACAGATGAACACAATATACCCATACAAATAATTATTAGCAGGCTATTAATATTCTCAGTAATTAGATCTATACTCTTTTTCGTGATCAAGATCACACAAATTAAAAAGATAAAAAGTTTGACGAGGAAATAAATCATGAATATTAAATCTACCATCGCCGCAGTAAGCGTATTGTCTGCTCTGTCATTTGGTTCATTTGCAGCAGAATCTGTTAATGCAAATCAGGTAAAAGATCTGCAACCCGTCGGTGTTATTAGTGTAAGTGGAATCGGTGGTTCACCAATGGATATCCACCAGGCACTGAATGCCAAAGCAGATAAAGCCGGTGCAAAAGCTTATCGTATTATCGAAGACCGTCAGGAAAATAGCTGGCACGCAACTGCAGAAATTTACAAGTAATACACGGGATATTTCACCGTTTATTCAGGTTCGAATTTAGAAGTAAAATCAATATCAAACATGCGGTAACTAAACGAATAATAAACGTTTTTTATCCATTTCGGTTACCGTAGAAACTATCTGGAGTTAATCTTATGAAAACTATCTTTACTGTTGCAGCGTTAGGTCTGGCTTCTGTTATCTCTTTCGGTGCAAGTGCAGCACAGCTGGTAACCAATCAACAAGTGATGCAGGAAAACCTGCAACCTGTCGGCACTATCAGCATCAGTGGCGTTGCTGGTACACCTGGTGACATTCATCAGCGTCTGTCTGCGAAAGCTGACCAAAAAGGTGCAAGTGCTTACCGCATCATTGAAGCTCGCAACAATAACAGCTATCACGTCACTGCCAAACTGTATAAGTAAGACCTGCACCGGGCACATATTGTGCCCGGCGGTAATATCACCTACTGATTCTCACGCCACAGGAGTTATTTATTCCGGGCGTATCTTCCTTAAATACCTGATACCTTTCAGTTATTCCTCGTCAATGGCGACTCCTTGTTGCCGATTATGACGAACCTTTGGCCCCGCTTACCGGGGTCCTTTTTCTCCGATATTACCAAGTATCAGCGGAGCTATCTTACAGTTCCGCTATCATTCAATTCTGCTTACGCCGAAGGTAAAAAGTTGGCTTTTTCTGAAGAAAAGAGCCACCAACTTTATTGGTGGCTGTCAGAATTAAATACGAATTAATGTATGTTGATATTTATGCAGCACCAGAGCCAATCGTGATACAGGTTCAGTGACACTTTGTGGCGCATCATACTGTGCCAGCTTCTGCTGATAGACCCCAAATTCTTCCAACAGACGAATAAAATACGCATTTCGTTTCGTCTCATTACGGGCATGAACGACCTGTTCGGCAGTATGACGTAATTGTTTATGGAAGTCAGACAGATCCTTGTTTACCGGAACATCTGCATCATGCAGTCGCTGATGACCGATAATCAAGGTCAGCGCCAGACGGAATTTATCGATATCTCCCGGGAAAATATTCAACAACATAAACAACTGCTGGTACAACGCAGGTAAATGATTTTCCCGACGTCTGTCCGCATTAGTCGTCATGGCTGCAACGGCCGCATACATAAAACGATTAAGTAATGTCCGGCCAATATGTACTTTGGATTTGTCCCTAATCAACAGGATCACCAGCATCCCAAGGACACAACCAATTACCTGCCCTAACACATTATCCAGGAAGAAATAGGTATCAAACGACATTGGGTTATCCAGCATCAAGACATTAAGTGTTCCCACAAAGGCACCTAATGTTCCCAACTGACGACGCTGAATGAAAATCCCCGCAACAAATGACAAAATGCCCAGAACCAATCCCAGCAATAACAAACTTTGCTGTGTCCCTGGGATCAAAAACAGATAATAAATGGCACCTAATGGAACAGCCACCGTCATCCCATAGACGAAATCTTTAGCCATCATCAATGGATTGGGTGTGCGCATTGCCAGCGCCGTCACCACAGTCAACATCAACATAGCACCGCTACCCGATGACCAGCCTGTCCATAACCACAACAGCGCTCCAATTGCGGTTGCGACAAAAGTGCGAATACCATTTACTGCTGCATTGTGTGTTTCTGCTGATTTGGTTCGGACAACGGGCTCTGCATTGAGCACCTCTTCTTCAACACGACTGATACGGGTATTGGTCTGAATACCCTTCATCAGCAACAGATAACGGCTGGCAGCTCCTACCCAACTCTGCAGTGTTACCGGTGTATGGCTACCACCACTCGCCGTTATCACCCTACGTAAAAGTTTCATCCGTTGATAAATATCTGCTGTATTTTCAATAGGTTTATCAAAGAGTATACGGAACTGCGCGGGGATATATTCCTGACGGGTATTCTGAATCAGATAGGTTTCGCAGGCCTGGGTAATCAACGTTAATGATAATGTATTCAGCACATTCATTCGGCGTTCCACCTTGAACCATCCGCCTGGCTCCATCATTAACAGGGAACGCATCCCGTTAAATGCTGTAGTACGCCGTACCAGCTCAGCCCAGAGTTTATCCACTTCCTCTTGATCAGCATGCGCAATACAGCGCTGCATCAATGTATAGTGCTGCATAAGCAATGCATCCACTTCACGATCGATAGCCGGTTTAATAGAACGGGGAGCAAACAGAATATCGGCAATCACTGCGCACACGATACCAAAGATGATCTCAAAACAGCGTTCCACGGCGAATTGCGGTGCAATTTCCAGAGGCCCCATGCGGTCAACGCTCACTACAATGATCAGAGCAGTATAGCCCGCCAGTGCCAGGGCATAGGAGTTTTCCAGTTTAATCAGCGTGGATAACCACACACAAACGCCGGCCCAGATGCAACACAACAACATCATCACCATCGGAGCGCGAACAGTAGCGATCATGATAGCTAACGCGGCGATACAACCAATAAATGTACCGACAATACGTAACATACCACGATAGCGTAGTGCGCCGGAGAAAGGTTCTCCTCCGGCAACAAATGCGGTACCCCCTGCCACAATCGCCGCCGTCATCACTGCCCAGCGTGATGTTTCAAGATTCAATGCAAATCCCGCGAGCTGTGCCAAAAGAACGGCAAACGTTAATTTGACGGGGAATCGCAAACGATACCACTGCATGTTTTATTCCACCTTAGCCAAACTCACGTATACGGTTTAGTAACTTCGTCACTGGCGAGGCGTCTTTCTCTTCACGATCTTTTTCACCCGTCACCACTACCGTAGCTGTGGTGCCTGCCGGATACAAACTTCCCTGTTGTTTATCCAGACGAATCCGTACCGGAACACGTTGTGCCAGACGTACCCACTCCAGATTGGAATCAACAGTAGCCATCCCTTTACTGTCCATAGTGCTGCTGCTGTTAGTAATCCCGGCGGCAATACTGTCTACTGTACCCAACAACACGGTATCGCTACCCAGTGGGGTGATTTCCGCCCGATAACCTGGTTTCACATTATCCAGTTTGGTTTCTTCCAGGTACGCCATGACGTAGAAAGAGTTCTGTTTAACCAGCGCCACCGAAGTTGAACCTCGGGTAATAAACTCACCGTCATACACATTCAGGTTCGTTACCCAGCCTGCTGCTGGGGCTTTAATCGAGGTACGTTCCAGATCCAGTTTTGCCAAATCACGAGTGGCAACCGCTTTTGCCAGTTGATGTTCTGTGGTCTGATAATCACTGTTAGCCTGATCAATCGCTTCCCGTGACATGGCGGAAACACCTAACTGGTTACGGCGTGAAGCTTCACGACGTTTTTCTGCCAACAATGCCTGGTAGTAAGCAACATCTGCTTCTGCCTCTTCTAATGCTTTTTGATAACGTGGCCGATCCACGACAAAAAGCACCTGGCCTTTTTCCACTAACTGGTTGTCATGTACGCGAACATCAGTGATCAATCCACTCACATCCGGTGCAATAGCCACAACATCGGCTGTAAATCGTGCATCACGCGTCCACGGAGATTCCGTATAAAATGCCCAGGCACGGAAAATCAGAACCGCAGCAATAACCACCAATACCAGGGTGATGGCAACGCGAGAAACTTTTCTTATAAATGCTTTCACAAATGACCTCAGACAAACAAGCGGGACACAACGTAAAATAAACAGCAATACAGGGCAGTATTAAACAGCGCCGGATGCCAGACCCGGTCATACAGACCGGTAGGAACCAGTAAACGGCGGACACCCCAAAACAGTATCAGCGATACGATGATTTCAACGAAAACAGGCGGAAAGGAAAGCCCAAAAATAACGATAACAGGAAGTACGCTCATCTCTTATCCTTGCTAAAGACTATGTCGGTATTCTCAGACCACACAAATCCCCCCGTCTTTACAGATGGTGTAAATTCAAAATGGTTATATCACCAGACATATCAACTCAATTGATTCACCAAATGAACCAGAATCTGACTGTCTGTTATGTATTCTGAAAAGGAAGAGGCTGTGGAACGAAATTCCAACGCGACCATAGTAACGTGTCTGACTATAAGTTTTCTACCCAATTTGAGCGAAATCAATTTAGGTGGGGAAGGAGCATGACAGGGCGATTGCACAGAAGCCATCGCCCACAAATGACAGGATAAAAATTAGATTACGCAGTACCGCCAACCGTCAGTTTGTCCAGTTTTAGCGTTGGTTGTCCAACGCCAACCGGCAAGCTCTGACCTTCTTTACCGCAAACACCGACACCTTTATCCAGCGCCAGATCATTACCTACCATCGAAATTTGCTGCATGGCTTCAATACCGGAACCAATAAGTGTGGCGCCCTTAACTGGTTTGGTCACCTTGCCGTTTTCAATCAAATAGGCTTCGGATGTAGAAAACACAAACTTACCGGACGTGATATCAACCTGACCGCCACCAAAGTTTGGTGCGTACAAACCATAATCCACACTGGCAATAATTTCTTCCGGCGTGGACTGACCTGCCAGCATATAGGTATTTGTCATGCGCGGCATTGGCAGGTGTGCATAAGATTCACGACGACCATTACCGGTTGGTGCAACGCCCATCAAACGGGCATTGAGTTTATCCTGCATGTACCCTTTCAAAATACCGTTTTCAATCAGTACATTATACTGACCAGGTACACCTTCATCATCGATAGCCAGTGAGCCACGTAAACCGTCCAGCGTGCCATCATCCACCACTGTACACAGCTCCGACGCCACTTTTTCGCCCATCTGTCCACTGAACACCGACGTACCACGGCGGTTAAAGTCACCTTCCAGCCCATGTCCCACGGCTTCATGTAACAGCACACCAGGCCAGCCAGCCCCTAACACCACAGGAACAGATCCGGCAGGCGCAGCAACAGCGTTCAGATTGACCAGCGCCATCCGTACCGCTTCACGTGCCCAGGCATCTGCACGCACTTCACCCGCTTCGTTTGCCAGGAAGAATTCATAACCATGGCGTCCGCCGCCACCGCTGGCACCGCGTTCACGTTTACCGTTATCTTCCACCAATACACTGACAGAAAGACGAACCAGTGGGCGAATATCTGCAGCTAATGTGCCATCCGTTGCCGCAACCAGTACCTGTTCATAAACACCGGTCAGGCTGGCAGACACTTCCTGTACCCGTTTATCTGCTGCACGCGCTACGCTGTCCACACGATGCAACAGCGCAATTTTTTCTTCACGCGTCATGCTTTGCAGTGGATCGATGGCCGGATAAAGTGACCGGTGTGCCACAGCACCCAGCGTGTGAGCCTGACCATTACCCTGCTCGCGCACGATACTCCGTGCTGCTGTTGCACTTTGATGTAACGCGTTCAGCGTTAACTGATCTGCATATGCAAAACCGGTTTTTTCACCACTGACCGCACGAAC
>Ga0157359_1000680_pt1 | contig 12795 bp, 13 predicted proteins | sample AttcapACBM3_FD_111482 | JGI IMG/M metagenome (GOLD analysis project Ga0157359, IMG submission 111482) | Fungus gardens microbial communities from leaf cutter ant in Botucatu, State of São Paulo, Brazil - Atta capiguara ACBM3 | ecosystem: Host-associated > Fungi > Mycelium > Unclassified ...
ACCATTCTAGACTCTGTCACATGACTTCCAAGTCACATGCTCTCCATCCATTGTAGACTAATAATAATACTAACTATCTTTGTCAGGCTAACCCTAACCCTAGCCAAAGTCTGTCCACACACTCATCTTATAACAAATATCTCTATTATAAAAAACAGAATCTTCAGACTGTTGCATCACTGCCATGAGAGCATGTTGCAAGAAAGGTGGCTGCTGTAGAAGGTAGGCTTGTAGATTAGATGTTGATAAGGCAGTATCACTGTAGTCACTGTGGGAATGTATTTTCTAAATGAGTAGACTTGGCATATAATAGTATTCCTCCCTTAAAACTGAGCCTTTGAAGTCCTATTGAATTTATCCAAAGAATCCTGTGATAGTGTCTAGGTCAACAATATATAAACAGAAAAGAGAAGTTTTCACCTTTTCTTCTATATCACCATGTCTTCCCCCATCCCCTCCAATATTTCTCAGAATAATGCCAAGATGCTTGAAGAGCAGTGACATGAAATACAGAGAAGGCACAAAGAGGAGCAACAGCTCCTGGCCCACATGAAAGAAGCAGCAGAGGCCCATTGTACTAAGTATACAGCTCAGAAAGCAAGGAAAGAAGCAGAGGCCAAGATAAGGAAGGAAGCCAAAAAACAGAAAATTGCAGAAAAGGAGGAGAAAAAGAAACAGATGGAGTACCTCTAGCAACTCTAGGACAAGGTACTAGTAGAGGATGCTGCCCTCTTGGAGGACACTGGAGGTTCCCAGATCACAGGAACTAAACACAAGGAGGTTAACTCAGAAGATAAGGAGGAGTAACAGCCTTCTAAGAAGGCTAAAGGGAAGAAACTAGAAAAGTACCATGGAAATGCCAGGGTTAAGATGGAGGGTGCTAACCTCTGTGAGAGATGTGTACATGCCAGGCAGGATTGCCTGGTGCACAATTCAAGGTGAGTAAGCAAATTTCTTCTTTATTTTTTCTCTACTAATAGTAATTTCTTCATAGTCATTCTCTTACCTGTGCCAGATACATTGCTATTAAGTAGCAGTATATCCCACATACTAATACCAACACCCCAGCCATAATTTCTACCTATGGTGAGGTTTTAAGTACCATTGAAAAAGCACTCCAAGAGTTTATAGAAGAGTACAAAGGCATTAGAAGGTCCCTCTGGGACTTGATGAAGGGTCAGGAGAGGAATACAGCCCAATTAGCAAGAATTGGGGCCACAGTAGAGCAGAGATGGGGTTTGAAAGAGGATCCATGGTGAAATGAAAAAGAGAGTGAGGAAGAAAGTGGAGATGATGAGGAGAGAATGGCCCTGGAGAAAGTCAGAAGAAAGCAGAGAAGGAAATTCTATTACTTACCTCCTACTAGAGTAATTATTATTTGATTTATTTTGAATTTTATTTTTCTTGTTTTTTTGTTATACCTATCTTGTATGAGTAAGAAAATTAAGAGATAGAAGTCCAAAATTTTATAAAGAAACTCCATAAAGTATATGGAAGCTAGGGTTAAATGAAAATAAGTAGACAGAATATACTAAGAAAAGGAATTCCCATTGGAAGTGTGCAGAGACAGAGAGACAAGTATAACAGTGTAATTAGAACAAAGAAAGTGAGCTAGACTTAGCAGGATATGCGATATGAACATTGGATACTGAGTCAGTGGTATGAGTGAGTTTCAGATACAGAGATCCACTTGAATTTGTCTTTAATGTCTTCATATCCTAGCCAGATCACCTTATACAAAAGCTTATATATCTGTTGGCAATCGATTTTAGAGTCCACTATTGGAGAAATTTCATACTTAGGTTCTCTATTGATTATAACTAGTGTGGAGACTGGTTATGTTCTCTTGAGAAAGGAGTTAGATGTGGTAGGTTTGAACATAGACACATAAAAAACTGGGTGGACAGAGCATATAGACTTTGGAAGACAAAGGGTGAATAATAGTGTACCAGGCTGGGAAATGGTTTTGTAGAGTCCAAGATATTTTTTGGAAAGCTTTTTTGAAGGCTGAGTGGTTTTGAAGAACTGAGCCTTGACAAAAACTTTGTCACCTACTTTGAAATCAGAAGTGGGGAAATGTTGTGCATTAGCAGATTTCTGATTACACTGTTGGGCCACAGAGATTTCAGCTTTAAGGATACTTTATAACTCATCAAGGTATATGGCAAAGTTGTGGGTTTGGGAGGAAGTAATATTGCATTCAGGGTGAACAGTAATATTCAAATGATATCCCTTATAATGGAGAGATACTGGTAGTAGTACTTAGAGCATTGTTGTAAGCAAACTCTGAAAGAGGTAGGAGTCTAGACAAGTCATCTTGCTGGTAATTACAATATATATGGAGGTATTACTCAAGAGTCTGATTTATATATTTGGTTTGTTCATCACCTTTAGAGTAGTAGCTTGAAGTGAAGTGAAGCTACATGTCCAGAGATCCATAGAGCTTGTAATGTTATGGCTTAGATCACATACAAGTAATATAGAACTTGCAGAATTGTTGTACATTAGCATAGAGACTGGGCCAGAAATATCTGTGGCAAACTAATTCTAGTATTTTGTTTTGATTGTAATGTCCAGCAAGAATGTGGTCATGATTATACTAGAGAACATGTGTACAGAGATTACCAGCAGATAGTACATAGATTCTGTTGTTAAGAAGAAGAAGACTGTTTGAATCCATAAACCATTAGCCATCTACAGAGATGTGTTTTATAGCAATTAGATCACTAAGGAGAGCAAAAAGAATATTTTAGTGTAGAATGTTCAAATCCATGACTGTAGCTGCATGAAGAGAGGGAAAAAGTAGGATAGTAGCTCATATGGAGACTGTAAGTTGTTCTTGAGTAAAGATTAGTTTGAAGTTATAGGGGTTAACTGTGGCATAGCTAGTATTTCCCTCTTTAGGATAGATGTCCCAGTATCTAGTGAGAGCATCCAGTCTGGTGCCAAGACAACCAGGACAGAATCTGATGAGAAATTTGAACTGAGAGAGGTATCTAGACCACTGTACTTGCCTTCAGGTCAACATCTTTGTAGTAGAAAAATACTTAAGGTTCTTATGATCCATAACAACATCAATAGGATAGGCTAGACCTTCTAGATAGTGTTGCCAAATTTTAAAAGCTTCAAAAATAGTAAGCAATTCCTTGTCATGTGTGTTGTAGTTCAACTCTGCCATGGTAAAAGTGTGGGAGTGAAAAGCAACCAGATGGACTTCATTTTCTTCATTCACAATGGAAAGAATTGCAGTGAGGGCATAGTCTGAGGCATTAGTTTCCACAATAAGTTGAGTATTAGGAATCTAATAAGTAAGAATGAGAGTGGAGGTAAATGCCTTCTTAAAGGAGTTGAAAGTATCATGACAGGATGAGTTGGACTTCCAGGGAACATCCTTTTAAGTAAGACATCAATGAAATAACAATGTCTGAGTAGTTAAAGATGAACCAGTGATAAAAATTTGTGAAACTTAAGAAAAATTAGATATCCTTGACTTTCTTAGACTCTGGCCAGTCTTGAATAATCTTTACTTTGTTGTTGAACATAGTGAGACCAGAAGGAGAAAGAATGTATCCCAGATACTCTACCAACTTAGAGTAAAATTTGCATTTCTCTGCTTTGGCATAAAGGCCAGTCTTGTGGAGATGCTTGAGTACTTCTTTAATATGCTGGTTTGAGTAGATGAGTATATCATCCAAATAGATTATGACACAGACATCTAAAAGGTTAGAGAAGATGTTGTTCATGAATCACTAAAAAGCTATGGGAGCATTAGTAAAACCAAAGGGTATTACAGACTACTCAAATGATCTATAACATGTCCTAAAAGCAGTCTTCCATTCATCACCATTGGCAATGCAAACCAAGTGGTAAGTATGGCAAAGATCTATCTTTGTATACACTCAAGCTTTGTAAGATGAGTCCAGTAGATTGGAAATAAGAAGAAGTAGATAGCAATTCTTTTTGAAAATATGGTTAAGACCATAAAAGTCAACACAGAGATGTAGTGAACCATTTTTCTTTTTGACAAATAAGACTGATGCACCATGCAGAGAGGAGATTAGTCAGATAAAACCTATGTTGAGATTTTTCTCAATGAATTCCTTGAGAGTCTCTTGTTTGGATACTGAAAGAGAGTATATAGGGCTAACCAGAGGTTGAGCACCTTCTTTCAGATTGATTCAGAGGTCATAAGGATAATGAGGAGTGAAAATTTCATCTTTGGTTTTGGTGAAAATATCAGCAAATTCATAATACTCAAAAGAAACATTAGAAAGGTCAGGAGCTTTTACAAGTTTTGTGGAGTTAGCCTAAATGTCCAAAGAGCAAAGGCAGAGTTCAAAGTTGCTAGAGCCCGGAAGTTTTGATGTGTGCAAGAATGCTGTAGTACTAATGATAATGATGTTAGGTTGCTCAGAGGTAGATATGGAGATTTTAGATGCAGGTATGGAAACCACAGATTCCAATGATTGCAGAGAGATGTTGAGAGATGATGGAGATGCCAATAGTGTATTGGCCATAATGTGAGAGGGAGAAAGATTTTTTTACAAAGATAGACAGAAGTTTATTGACCCATTTGCCCAGTCAATTAGTGAATTGTGTTGAGTGAGCCAGTTGTATCCAAGGACCAAAGAGTAGAAAGAATCAAGTGGTGTAACATAGAAGTTCATAGTCATACAATTACTGGTGGAGAAGATTATGGACAATTTAGTAATTTGGGAGATAGTGCTGTTTGATGAACCATCAAACAAGTGAAGGGCAACTGGAGGAGTTGTAAATGTCTTCAAATGGTGAGTATCCACAAATTTTGAGTCTACAAAACAATGAGTAAACCCAAAGTCAATAAGAGCTTAGAACAGGATTTTATTAAGGTGATTCTAACCAAGGATCAAGGAAGAAGTAAGGGAGACAAAGAGTGAATGGTGATCAGAAAGAGTAGATGTGTTGAGTTGGATGAGACTTGTTGCTGTATAGGGAAGTTCAACATGGCCCTCAGTCTATGCAGAGTTCTGGAGGTCACTCTCTATTTTTCCAAGGGTTTCTCAGAAGCAGCTACTGGAGGATCAGTAGTTGCTGCAGCACTATAGCCTTTAGAAATGACTGTAGTCTGCTTCTTGGGACAGAAGTCTAACCTGTAGTCTCCTGCACTGCAATACAGGCACAGATTGTTTTTGAGACTCTTCTTGCACTTGTTACTAGTCAACTTGCTATTGCTGGCCAGCTTGAAAGAAAGATCTACCTATAGAGAATTTGATTGTTTCTTAAGAGTGGGGAATAGAAATGATTTGGTGGATAAGACTGCCAGAGATGAGTTTATCTTATTCTAGGAGACCACAGAATTACTAGCAGAGGAAGCTTTATCTTGCTTCTGGAAGTGAGACTTAAGAGCCTCTTTTTCTACCTACTTGGCATAGTGGTGTTTGCAGTCACATTCTCAGTAGCGGTAATTGATAGTCATTATCAAAGTATACATGTCCTGGAATGAGGTAGGTTTACCTTGTTTCTGGGTAAAGATAGGATCCTAGATCCAATTTGGAAGTTCTTGATAATAGTAGTAGTACAGAACACTATTCCCCTAACCTAATTGGAAGGCATAGCATATAAAATTTACATTTTAAGTGGAAATCTTATTGCCAGGCTTCATGCAGAGATTATTCAGCATGTTGACTGCTTCACCAATGGGATCCAAGAGACCAAAATATTAATGTAGCTTGTCAATAAAAAGATTCCAATCAAAGAGCCAGTTTTGCAGAATACCTTGGTCTTTCTGGTTGAGATCCACTTCAAACCAGTTCTGGGCTACTCCAGTGAGGTAGGTTATTACAAAGTTGATTTTTGCAATGTCCATGTCAAACTGCACAGGGTTGGTATAGAAATAGAAATGATATTGAAATAGAAAGTTACTAAGCTTGTTAGGCTCAGTACTGCTGAAAGTATTGGGGATGCAGACTTTAGTTTTCCTTGAATTAGTATTAGGACTGGGGATCTGATTAAAATTAAATGTATTTGTAAGTCAACCAAGTATGTTGGCCAACTGTTCATTAGTATTATTGCTTCAACAGAGTTTTAACTATGAGTGAGTAGAAAAAGTAGGTCTATTAACTGTCAGGTTAGTAACAGGATTAGTAGCAGGAGCAGAAGTATTCTTCCAATTAGAATTGTTGTCCACAGGGACAATACTTGGGCCAGAGACAGGTGAAACTGTTCAGTCAGATTGAATAGTATAAAATAGAGATCTTGGAGATAATTGGTCTTTTTGATGAATATATCTTGAACATTGTGGAGTATTTGGCAGATATACAAGATTATTGCTGAAACATGAAATGATGTTGAAGGGTGTTCCAAGTGGTGGGACCAGAGTTAACATTGAAGAGTTATAGCAAGAGGAAGCTATTTGGACTTTGAAGTGCAAAAGTTATTTTATAGGTGGGACTATAACAGATAATTCAGCAGACAGAACTGCTCAAAAGCAACAGCAGACTTGGGAGTCTGATCTGAGTGGAGATTTCAGTGGTGAGACACTAACAGGAGTGAGGACTCTATCATAGGATGTCAAGCCAGATAAAAGTATCTCCATCATGGAAGACAGAATCTTTAGACTGTTGCATCACTACTGTGAGGGCATGTTGTAAGAAAGATGGCTGCTGTGAAAGATAGGCTTGTAGATTAGATATTGATAAGGCAGTATCACTGTGGGGATGTATTTTCTGGATGGGTAGACTTAGCATATGACATACATAGATAATCAACCATGGCTTCAATAGATGACATTGTGTCTAGACTATTTATTATGTAGTCATGATTTTTAGATAATGATAGTTTGGAAGAATTATAAGATGAGTGTGGCACAAGTCTAATCCAATTAACAGACTGAAGAACAGTATATGGTAGCTATCATTCTTAAATACAGAAGTATTAACTTGATAATACTTTATTGCTGCACATACTCTGGGTTGTCAGACACTACAGAGGTTGTCATTTGAAACTCTATGAGATTGATGAAGGATGCAGGGTTTAGTCCTTAGATCGATGGGTGATTGGAATGAAGTGCAATCTACACTGGAAGAGGATAGAAAGAGTGTAGATGTCAGATGGTATATGATAATTTATTCTTTTACTAATAGTATAATGTATTTATTTAGTGACTAAGGTGCATAAATTGTCAGCCACTCTATTTTGATAGTTATTACCAAACTCCATAAGAAGAGTATATTGGGTCTAGAATGGTGTGAGAAGGTTTCAGTTATAGGGATATCAATAGGGAATAGAAGTCTTGAAAATGATGGTAGGTGGAATATACCTATAGATATGGAGATGGAATTGAATACTAATGTGTATAAGTCTTAAAGTTGGCTTATGAGACTGGTAAAGATGTTGGTATTATGCTTCAAGATACACTGGCACTCAGCTACATTCCTTAGATAATGCTGGAAGAGCCCTAGAGCCTTATTGGTATTGACAGAGATCGTGGAGCAGTTACTAGGGACAGATATTAGTCAAGAAGTAAGAAATGGTAAGAAAGGTCAAGATATGAGGGTAAGCAATTCTAGACTGCTAGACTAATTAATGTTTGAGATCCTGAGAGAGAAAGAGAAAATCCTATTTTACTGTTAGAGTGATTAAACAAAGTCCACAGAGTTATGTGGGGTTTTACATCTTTAGAAAAACCTAAGTTTTATTACTTGTAGCTAATAATCAAATACAATCTACCTTCAGAAAAACCTAAGAGAACAGGATGAAGTTTTCTAAAGATAGCTACTATTCTGAATATTCTACATTTCATTGCAATTTAACAGAACAAATTTTAAGATGTAGATGGTTAGAAACCTAGATAAAAGTATTTTGATGATGGTGGTAGAACAACCAGTTAATAAGTCTCCTAAAGAGACAATATATAAGCATGAGATTTAGTGGCTAATGACAAGAAAGTCTGTGAGTCTTGTAGTAGGGTTCAGTAAGATTGTGAGACAGAGAGATCTATAGTAAAGTCTGTAGGGTTCATTGTTGAGAGACTCTGCTTGTATAAACAAAATGAAAAGTCTGAAAAGTTTTGTTCCCTTACAGCTCCCTTGGTAATAGGTAGTTCTCTCCAGTTTGTTAACTACTTTTGCAGAAGTGTTGATAGAGAAAAAGTACTTTCTGAAGAGTTTCTTGAATTCCAGTCATGATACAACAGGAAAAGCCTTAATACTTGGCTCTTAATAAAAGATGTTCTCAGACTATTTGAAGACATAACTACTCCTAAAGAAATATAGAGCTCAAAGAATCTTATTCTAGTTACAAGTGAACTAGTTCACAAATAACTGGATATAAAGAAAACAGAAGCTGTGGGTTTTGATCCTAAGATGCCTACTATTCCAAGAGTGGTAATAAGCAAACTCTCTTCTAAAATATTATCTTCTCTAAAGCTTCCCACTACTTTTCCAGCTCTCATTCCTAAAGAGAAAGTATCTACTATGAGTTAGAATGACCAGGTTTCTGCTGAAGAGGGCAGAGGCTTAGTTTTTGGGCTAGAAATAGCTTACCAAGTTACTTAGAGGCCCCAAGCATAAAGCTTTATGCTTAAACTATTCAACATGATCTATAAATCAGCTGAGTCAGCATTCTAATTAGGAAAGGGGATGTGATGTGACAGTGTGACACTTGATATCATATCTTATGGAATGGTAACTACTATATGATATCACTGTCTAGTTATAACAAATATCTTGAGACAAATACTAAGATGCTCACTACCTCTTTATTGTGTTTTGCATGCTTTATTCAAAATTACCCTCTTAATGGTTGCTCTAATAAGCAGTTCTCTCTTATTTTGAGAATTGGCTTTTGTGTTTGAAGATTGCTCTAAGCTGTTTCTAAGGTTGGCTAGGATCACTTTAAGATTTTATCTCAATCTGACACTCCTACTCTTGTAGAGGCAATGAAAACTGTTTATGGTCCTAATTCTGTTCCAATGCCTTCTCCTAATGTATAAATAGCTGTTGATATACCAGTGGCTGGAGAATTTGTTTTTACTCTGGTGATTAACAAAAAGCACAAGGAAAAGGGCAAAGCTCCTTCTCTTTCTTCTATATCTTCCTTTGATTCTAAGAGCAAGACATTGCTCATTTCAAGGGCTCTCTCTCTTCCTAAGACTGTGACATCTCTTCCAGTCTTAAAACTAGTAACAACTCATCCTGGTTCAGCTATGACATCCAGTCCAGCTACAATAACCTCTAAGACTGTCCAAGCCCAAATAACACCACCTTCTATTCTCTTGACCTCCAAACCTAAGCTTAAGGCCAAATTGTTTGCTTAGGCTGCAAAAGATAATGTCAACTAGCAAGCTCCTAGATTTGCTCCTGTCTTATCTCATGAGGACTTTTTGTGTTTGTTGTAGCTTAAGTATTACAAAATGAACCACTTACTTGTTTGTGATATCTGAACCTTGGGTACACTCTTAAAGGTTTAGGAGTGATTTAGAAGTTCAGTAATAATGACAATGATGATAAAGATCAATACAGATGATAATGATAATAAGGAATAAATGATAAAAACTGATGATAATATTGTTAAGTCTGAGGTCTAATCCTTAAACATAGAGGTATATATAAAAAAGAGTGATAGTTCATATGCAGGCTTTTTCCATCATATGATACTTAATGGGAGCTATCATTTGTCATAGCAGATGTCAGGCTAATTTTAGAAGATAACTAATTATGTCACTATATTGATATACTTATATCTCTATGAGTACTTATTACTATGAGATATACTATATATCATCAGAAATGGTTCAATGAGCACTTTCCAACACAAGTTCAATCATGCAAATCCGTCCAGCCATTCATGAGATATTAGCCAAAAAACCTTTCACAGTTACTTCAGTCTGATATCTAAGTTGTTTGTTGTCACTTTTATACATTCTATATATATGCAGATAGCCCTTATTTGGGACTTTCCAGCATATTTTAGTTTGTAAAAATTGGTTCACTAGTTGTAGAAATACAAGCTGAATGAAGTTTGTAATATTAAGAATGCATTTTCTAATCTCTCTCAGGCTGCCATCATCTCTATGTACTAGGCTAGTTTTTTGTTCATCAATTTATTACATAGTGCTTGATTTCAGTTTATGGCAGACTATCTAGAATAAGTAGCCTACAGTTTTGGCCTTAAAAGAGAGAAGCTCTCTTCACAGGCAGAGAGATATTATTAGTATCAAAAAAGATCAAAGAGAAATCTAAATAAAGGTTGCTTGTAAACCAACCTACTAATTATGCATCCAAGTCTATAGACCTATCCTACTGAGATAACAGAATCAAAAGAAACTGAAAGAAAAGAGACTAGGAAACTATCTACAGAATTAGAAAAGCAGACTAAGTGAGTACTTATGGAGGCTCAGAAGGAGATGGAAATCACTCTTGAGAGAAAAAGGCAAATATACTTGGATGCTTCTTTAAGAAGTCAACAAAATCCCTAATTGATAGAAATAGGTCAATTAAGAGACTATGTATCCTTTAACTATTACTATGGTTAACTTGAAAAATCCAAATAAATCAATTAAAAATTCTACACTTCCTCTTGGCATCCAGGACAGTTCACAATGTGTTGGTGAGTCTCTAAACTCTCTAAATCTTTTCTCCAAAACCAGTTCTAGAGCTAGTAAATGAGTTTACTCAAGAGGAAGATTCCAAACTTGCTGTATTACAAGGTGCTCCTTTAGAAGTGTCTCTGCTTTTTCTGCCTCCAGAAATCCTTCTCCTGAGGTCCTATCTTCTTCTTTTTCAAATGAAAGTGAGAAGGAAAGTATGAGCTTTAACCCTAAAACACCTACTGTCTTAAGGGTAGTAACAGGCAAACTCTCTAAAAGAGTGCCTCCTCTCAAGCTTCCTATCACTTTTCCTGAAAGGAAAACATTTACCATAAGCTAGAATGACCAGGTTGCTGTTGAGGAGGGCAGCAATATGGTCTCTGAGACTGAAAATGTCCCAAGCCCCTATGCTTGGACCACTCAACATGATCCATGGATCAGCTGAGTCATCTTCCCTTTTGGGAAATTAAAACATTATTCATAACACTAAGCTATGGGATAGTAAACACCATGTGTTGTTATTGTCTGGCCACTCCAGTCTCTTAAAGACTGATACCAAGATGCTTTCCTCTTCTTTGGAATATCTTACTACTTTTATTAAGCAGCACCCTCTTGGAGGGCACCCCATTGAGCAGTTTTCTACTATTTTGGAAGTTGGCTTCTATCATAAACTTCATTCAGCTTGTATCTCCACAACCAGTGGACTGATTTTCACAAACTAAGTTGCACTGTAAAGCCCCAAATGAGGGCTATCTGCACATATGTGGGATGTATAAGAGTGACAACAAACAACCAAGATATCAGGTCATCAGTAACTGTAAAATCTTTGTTTGCTAATATCTCATGAATTGCTGGACAGATCCACATGATCAAACTTGCATTGGAAAGTGCTCATCAAGCTGTCTCCAATGATATATGATATATTACATAGCAATAAGTATTTATAGAGATACAAGCATATCAATATAGTGATATAATTAGTTATCTTCTAAAATTAGCCTGACATCTGCTATGACAAATGATAGCTCCCATTAAGTATCATATGATGGAAAAAGCTTGCATATAAACCATCACTCTTTTGTTAATATACTTCTGTGTCTAAGGATTAGACCTTAGACTTAATAACATCAATTATTCCTGTTGATACTACTCATCACCTATTATCATTATCTCCTTATACCGAACCTTTGAAATACCATTAAGTTCAAGCATCACAACCAGTAAGTAGTTTATTTGTGATAGCTCCTATGTCTAAAATCTTCTTCAGGCAATTTCTGAGGCTGGGTGGGATCGCTTTAAGATTTCATCTCAAGCAGATACTTTTACTCTTGTAGAGTCCATGAGGACTGTTTATGGTTCCAACCCTATTCCAACACTGTCTCCTGATGTTGAGATGGTAGTTGATGTACCAGAGGTAGAAGAAGTTGCTTTCACCCTGGTTACTAATAAAAAAGGCAAGAAAAAAGCCAAAGTGTCTTCTCCCTCTCCTACTAACTCTAGGAACAAGATCTTGCTTGTTTCAAGAGCTCCCCCTGTTCTCAAAACAGTAACCACTAGTACAGTTGCAAAACCAGCTGTTACTCATCCTACCTCAGCTGTAGCAGCTACAACATTCTCCAAGCCTACTCACCTTCAAAATGCTTCTCCACCAGTCCCCTTGGCCTCCAAACCCAAGCCCAAGGCCAAATCATTTGCTCAGGCTGCCAAAGCCAACAATACTGCTCAGAAAACTTCTAGGTTTGATCCTGTCTCATCTCATGAGAATTTTTTGTATTTGCTTCAGCTTAAAGAGACCTTTTCTAATCTCTCATAGGCTACCATTATTTCTATGTACAAGGCAAGCTTAGGCAGTACAAGAGCTTCTTAAGGAAACCTGAGTTGTTCTACTGTCTCAAAAACACTTAAAATGATGACCCAGGGGCCTATCAGGTGCCAGGTCTTAATACTACTCACTCCAGCTGCTGCTGAGACAGTGGTGGCCAATGCTGCATCTGCAGTTGAGTCCTGTAACAAGGGCTTGGTCAGTGCTTGCTCTAAGCTTAGGACTGAGTCTGTGTGCAAAACATGAGATAGTGTGTCCATGTTTACCAACTCTGTTGCCCCTACAGCAGAGCTGGAGATAATTAAGCAGTAGTTGAAGAAGACTGCTGGTCTTGGTGAGGATACTAAGGTAGAGCCTTGCTTGCCTCAATCTAAGTTCTTTTTGAAGATCCTTGGTGTTCCCTACT
>Ga0157359_1000682_pt1 | contig 12753 bp, 6 predicted proteins | sample AttcapACBM3_FD_111482 | JGI IMG/M metagenome (GOLD analysis project Ga0157359, IMG submission 111482) | Fungus gardens microbial communities from leaf cutter ant in Botucatu, State of São Paulo, Brazil - Atta capiguara ACBM3 | ecosystem: Host-associated > Fungi > Mycelium > Unclassified ...
GACTCTAATTAAGAAGAGACTCCTTGTCGAGTTCTCTTGTGAATTCCCACATTATACTTCTCCTTTGAGGTTTACTCGTTAGTGAGATCATTGGACCTTGAGTGTCTAGTGGTTGCCACAACATACCTTATATATTCTACTAAATAGTCTGTGCTACTACTGTATCTAGCCTACCCTAAGGATTATGTGTAAACTATAAGGTTAACATATGTTATAATATTATCATTTCTAAAATGTTCCACCCTATTCCATTATGACCATATAATTGTGTGACTATGACTGTGATAGTGTTGTGTGACATATAACTTTGCATGATATATCATGTGACTTATTTGTGATAGTTATGACCATGATGTCACACTAAATCCTAATCCTAAATAAAATGAGCAATAGGAATGAAAATAAAATAAAAAGAAAATGGAAAAAGGAAAATAAAATCTATCATTTGTAATTCTGACAGTTAGTATAGCACAGACTAGTAGTCTAGTATATATATAAGATAAATACTTTGTACTTGAAACTCCATCAAGTTCTCTTATATAACTCTTATACAAGGTTCTTTTTCTTGACTTACTCTAAGGTCTTGAAATCATAACAATAAGATTATTTGATTATAAGAATATGAAAGATAAATCCAAATGGTTATCTACTACAAAGCTTACCTATACTCTAGACTAGTGTCTAATTTTTATCTTACTTACTATAACAAACCTAGTTTTTTTCTATTGCTGTGATTAGGCTTATACTAGCCTCTATTATCTTGGTTATTATCTGATTTACTATATTCTTTTCTATTTGGTTTCCCTTTTCTTGGACTAGCTTGATATCTGATTTTATTCTACTTAGTTTATTATATCTTTATTTTCTTATAAAAAAAGTAATCAAAGCTTTAAGAGTCCAGTTCTAAGAAGAGGATACTATCATAAACTAATTCAGTAATATTTACTATCTACTCTAGATAACAATTAGCACACTTCTAAACCAAATATTCTCTTCTAGAATAGATCATCTCTTTATTCCAATTATTAATCACTCTACAAACAAACTCTCTCTATTTGATATCAAACTTCATAGACTTTCTAACAGTCTCTTCAGTGACTCACAAACCCAGATTATTACTTAATTTTCTTATTCTTAGAATCTAATATCATATTTAAGGCTGGTAAATATATTGTATAGTTCTGAGTCTGATAATCAACTTGAATTAAGTACCACACTTATTTTCTTCATAACCTAAAACCTTACTCTCTTCTATTTTCACAAATTACAATTGCACAATGAACAAGTTAGACACAACACATAAAAGTTGAACCCAAGATCATCATCTACATTACATATATTATTCCAGATCACTTGGTCCACTTCTGAATAAGTATCCCAATCATTTCTGTTATTTATACAACATCTACAAACTTACCTGACAAGTGTAAATCATCTTCTAACATTGTATCATTCATACATATACCATGAAAACAATATGCTATAACCATGCCCACTAACATCATTGTTCTAGTATCTTTTACATTCTTCTATTGTATATAATTGTGATCACATATATCATCATCTGGCTAATGACATCACATCATATAATAGTACCACATGACTATAGCATATAATATTTTATTATCTAAATTAAAAAATCAAATCAAGAAAAATTGATCAAAAGAAAAGAAAATTACAATAAAATATAAAAGCTTAGAGTATACTATAATCATATTTCCCTTCAAGATTCTTCTCCAGAGAAATCTGCTTTTCTTCTTTCCATCGTTACCAGTTTCTCTTTAGTTTCTTTCAAATACTTATTTTCAAACTTTCTATTATTTCATTCAAACAACAACTTCACTGTATATTTCCCTGGTAGCTTAATATTTACAAACTCTTTTTTTCAAGATTTTGTATTTGTGGCTATTAAACTCTTCTTAGCTTTTTATTTTTAATTGTTTTTTTTTCAAATTCTTCTACTAGTTCCATCACATTTTCCAGATTCTCCGATTCTTCTCATGTATCTGCTTCTGCTATATAACTTCCACTACACCAAATGATTTTGTTTCTCTCATTCAGAATCTTCTCCACTTCATACTCTTCTACTCTCTTTATCTTTACTAAATAAGGTTGAATATTTTTCTGTCCTCCTATCTGTTTTCATCATCTTACTTATATTGACCACAAGATCAATCTTCATGGAATTTAGCAACTCTAACTCTACTGTATTTTCTAATATAATTTTCTTAATTTATACAGTCCTACATACTGTTTTATCAAAATTTTTGTCTACCTCTTTTCTATCTGCTATACTAGACCATTTGTACTCAACAACACTTTATTTCTTACTTGATATTCCATCAAATCCTTTAGATTTCTATTTGCATGCTTTTTCATCTTCTTTTGTAATTTACTAAGTACAGTCTTAGCTTCTTTATGTCTCTTCTTCATCTCTTTAACAAAATTATCTGCTCTCACATGCTTCTCTTTTTTTATATTTCAAATTCCATCATTAGTTCTCTCCCATAGTATTATAACTTAAATCATAGTGTAAGAACAAAAGAGCAACCTTATACTGGTTAACATAAGAGAACTTGGTAGTGTTCCTAGTATATATGTGTTTACTCTATATACCTCTAGTGTATGGTCTATGCATACTTTACATCTAGCCTACTCTAAATGTTATAAATCATATATTTAAGAGTTATCTTATTATAAGATATATAACATCACTCTTCTCTTATATCATATGACATTATGACTGTAACTGTGATATTTATGATCAACTTGTGATATTTGTGATGGTCACATGTGACATTACTTTGTCCCCTTTTACTAAGTCCAAAATAAAAAGAAGAAGAGAAAGAGAGAAAGAGAAGTCAAAAGAAAAATAAGAGAAACTTAAATAATAGAGAAGACATAATGAAGAGACAAGTCCATCATCCTTGAATCTGACATATAGTCAATTACAAATGGTGACACTTTTGTCACTATATGTATCTTGTTATTGAACACAAATTTTGTTATAGTTAACTATTCTGACTATATTTTTATCTATAATACTATAGATAGCTTTGCCTTAAGGTCTTGCACAAACTAACTAGCTAGTGTATATGAGGTAAACACTTTGTACTAGGAACTTTATTGAGTTTTCTTGTGTTAACCCTAATATAAATATAAGATTCTTTTCTTAACTTAATACTTTAAGTCTTGAATCATAACAGTGTTATTAATAAAGTATGAAGATGAGAAGTGGAGGCTAGTAGCTTATATTTTGAGATTGTTGAATGAAGTATAGAGTTGTCACACATGTCATAGTCACATGTCACATGATCATATAATATAGAGAGAAAAAGTTATAGATAGTTCTAAAATAGACAATGTTATACTGTATAACTATAGTATATTAGTCTTATATAGAGGAAGTAGTAAGTCTAGTTGAAATATAGACTAACCACAAAAATCTCAAGCACTTCATGACAGCAAAGAAGCTCAATTGTTATCAAGTCTAATAATTTCTTTAGCTAGCTAGATTTAACTTCTTACTTCATCACAGGCCCAAAAGGTTCATAGAGAAGTCAAATTTATTGTCCAGACAGTTTGATTATGGTACTAGGGTACTGAACAATCAAAACATGATGCTCCTCTATCTAGAGATTTTTACAGTTTACCCTATAGAGAGTTTTTCTCTGAAAGATAAGAAACACAATATTCTTAGAGATATCTATTATGGAAACTAGGGTGAGAGACAAGAGAGGACAGTGACTAAGGTAGACAGGAAGCTCCAACACTTATTTGTGAAGTCTCTACACTCTTCTGAGTAGCCAGAGATAAATAGCCTACTTCTTTTATAAGATAAGATATATATTTTATAGATCTCTGACCTTAGGCACTGTATTGCCTCTTTGTACCACATCATTAAAGTTACAGAACATACTGAACAATAAAAGACACTGGAGCTTGTTTCATGAAATTATTGGTAGCCTCAGATATTATAGTATATTGGCTAGTATATTTACACTTGCAATCTTTGTCTTTGGACCAAGCCTATGTAACATCTTCCAATTAGTGAGCTCTATCTACTACCAGTCCCAGACTTCTAATAGGATTCTCTGAGTATTGATTTTGTAGTGGAACTCCATGAGTCTTCTGAATATAATGTAGTAATGACAGTTATGAACTTGGTATCAAAATAAGTGCATTTTATTCCAACCTATACTACTATTACAGTAGAAGGAGTAGCACAACTTTCTTGTATAATATCTAGAAACTGCATAGTCTTCCTCAATATATAGTCTTGAATAGAGGCCTACAGTTTGTAGCTCTTTTCACACATAAATTCTATAGACTACTTGGAATCAAGATGGCAACTTTCATGGCATGGCATCTACAGTCAGATAAACTGACTGAACATGTAAACCAGAAGTTAGACTAGTATTTCTGGCTTTTTTTCAATGAACAGCAAAGTGACTGGTATGACCTATTACTATTGGCAGAGTTTCAACACAACAACTATATGTACTCTGCTACTTGACAGTCTCTCTTTCTCCTTGATACAAGTAATTTTCCACAGATAGGCTTTGAATTACACCAACAGCTATCAAAACTGGGATCAGTCTCAGAGTTTGTTAAATAAATGAAATCCACTCTTGAAGAGACAGATGTAGCACTCCAAAAATCTCAGAATGATATGGCCCTGTACTATAATTGATACTGACTCTCTGCTCCCATTTTCTAACCAGATAATAAGATATATCTGGATGCATCCAATATCTACATAACATGCCTCTTAGTTAAGTTTTCATACTAATATTTGGGTTTCTTTGAAATGAAAAAGCAAGTCAGACTAATGGCATACAAGCTAAAATTTCCCTACCAATGGTCAAGACTTCATTCAATGTTCAATGTCATAAAGTTGATAGCTACCTCTGAAGATCCAATCCCAGAATAGAAGATAATAATAGTTTTTATATCTATCATCATAGATGATAAGAAAGAGTAGGAAGTAGATGAGATATTAAATAGTTGATGGCACCAAAAACAACTGTAGTATCTAGTTAAGTGGAAGAGATTTGGCTTGGAGAACAAATTTTGGAAAGATGCTTTCAAGGTTTCAGCTCCAGATCAAGCTACAGAATTTTATCTTAAGTATCTAGATACACTAAGATATATCTGCCATATAAACTTTAAAGCAATTTTCAAGTCTTCTACCATTGCCTTAAATCACAGCAATCTTAGAGGGAATAGATGTAAGGGAACTTGCTCTTCCAAGACCTTTCTCTTCTGTATTTTCCAGCTAATCTATGTTCTGTAACCCTTTCCAACATCTACACTTATCCACTTATCTACTTTTTTATGCCCTAAACCTCTTTGAATTATATATAAATACTTCTAACTATCTAAATATATTATCTAACTCCTCTTTCCTGTATTCTCTCACTCTTCCATAGTCTGCTAGTGTCATCCACTTTCCCACACTCTAGAAGTACTTACTAAGTACTCTAGCTTTCTTCCAATTTGGTTTCTCTATTCTGAACTATTTCTGATTACTTGATTATCATCATTTCTTACTTATGTAAACAGAATTCTAATACATTAGAATGAACCTATTATTATATAGAGCAGTTATTACCTTCAGAAATCCTTATCCTATTCTCTTAGAATTTCCTGAAGATAAGTGTATAGTTAGTATTTCTTAGATAATAAACTTGGGATTTTCTAGAGATTTGAAGTATTCTACTCTTCTATCCAGTTACCCTAATAGAAATTTTTATCAACTGGAGTTTTGTGAAGAAGCATAACATAAATACTCAAAAGCTTTCTCAGTTTATATCAGTGTATAATATTGATAATACTCCAAATGAGGCTAGTCAGATCTCAGAAATGGTAGATATTGCACTCTGCTATAAAATTTACTCAGAGCAGAGCTTCTTTATTGTCTCCAGTTTGGGCAAGCAAGACTTGATTCTTGATTTTACCTAACTTAAGGCTCAATCTGGAGATTAACTAGCAGAAAGAAGAAAGCATTGAACATCTGTTACTCTAATTCATTTTTTACTCTAGTTGATGACTCTGATGATATGCTTCTCAGCTCTGCTATATCTAGTTAGTATATAGAGGAGTTGGGAGACTGAATTTGCATAATCTGCCTACTTTCTGAATTATTAGACTTGGATCTCCATACTATAGCCATCTTCTCACAATGCTTTTCAAAAATATTTTAATGAAATTAGACTATGCAGAAAAATATCTTGGTACTTTCTCCCATATTCAGTATTTTGAGTCAGTATTTGCAGAGGATGATTTTGACATACTTTCAGACCACTACATGTTGTGGCAACTACTAGTCAAGACAATCAATAAACCACTTAAGTAAACTTATAAACTAAATATCTTGTAGAGATCACAAGAGAACTTAACAAGAAGTTTCTAATATATTTCTACACTATATATACTACTAGTACAAGTCCTACCCTAAACTACATATGTTATCTATAAGTCTACTATACCATTATTATAAGGCAAACATGCTACAACTATGTCTTTAACATCATTTTTCCAGTTTCTTTTACTACATTCCAAATCTATGATATCACATCATGTGACCATAGTCATGTGTCTCTTTATTGTTAAAAAGAAAAAATAAAATCAAAATAAAATATCAGAGTTCAAGCATATTATGACACTACAAACAGGATTATGCTATTAAATTAGTATCTGAAGCTGAGCTCAAATCATTCAAGATATATCTGTTACCTAAGGAGTAGTCAGAGTTCAATGCTTTTCTGGCTAAAAATTTCTGCACTGGCAGGATATTTCTCTCTAAGTCTCCTATAACTGCACTAGTATTCTTTATTATGAAAAGAAATGGTTCTCTCTAGTTGGCATAAGACTATATGATATTTAATGCTATGATAATCAAGAACAAATACTTACCTTCTTTGATCTCTGAGCTTATTTTGCAGCTCCAAGAAGTATTTCACCAAACTAGATATTTGCTAGGGTTTTAACAATGTTTACATCAAGCTTAGAGATGAGTGGAAGACTTTTTTTTATACTAATAATGAACTTTTTGAGCTCTTAGTAATGTTCTTGGACATGATTAACTTGACAGTGTTCTAGACAATGATGAATAACATTTTCTATGATCTTATAGCAGAAGATATCATGATTATCTACTTGAACAACATCCTAATCTTTACTCAGACTTCAGAAGAATATCACAGAGCAATCTCAGAGTCTTAGAAGTATTAGCAGAGTACAAGATGTATCTCTAGCCTAAAAAATATAAATTCAATAAGCAGTAGATAAAGTATCTGGATCTGATCATATCAAAGAATCAAGTAGAGATGGATCTAGTAAAAGTGGCTAGAGTTTGTAACTAGCAAATTTCTAGAAACCATACTTATCTGTAGATATTTCTTAGCTTCACCAATTCTTATCAGAGGTTGATTTGTAGATTTTCAGATGTAATACATTCCCTATTTAACCTCACTAGAAGCAACAGCATCTGGACATAGACTACTAGCCAACAAGATGCTTTAATTCCCTAAAAACAGCAATCACTTCTATACCTATCTTGACTTTCTCTGATATCTTTGCACCACTTCAGACAAAGGCAAATAGTTTGGACTTTGCAACTAGAGCTATACTATTTCAAGAGTCCAAGGCAGATAGTAAGTGGCATTTAGTGGCATTCTTTAGCAAGTCTCTCTCACCAGTTAAATACAATTACAAGATCTATGATAAGAATATGTTAGCAATTATCTATACTCTTGAAGAATGGTGGTATTTTATTGAAGGAGCAGCAAACTCTATGGAAATTTGGATGAATTACCAAAATTTAGAGTACTTCATTATAGCCAAGAAGCTCAAGTAAAGGCAAGCCCACTAGTTCTTGTATTTAGAAAGATTTGATTCTATGTTGCACTATTACCTAGGTAAGTCTATAGATGGTTTCAAACCATATGTGCTTTCCTATTGACTGGATCATGGAGATATGTCACATAACAATGAAAATGTGGTCTTGCTTAAGCTTGAGTAATGAAATAAATGGTATTTAAAGGTAAAGAATGAGATTTCTTGATAGATATCTGGTATGGTAATTGACTTGGTCATCAAGAGAAACCTGTAGCTACAGTAGTAAGAGTACTCCAACAGGCATCTACATGCATTCTTTGAAGTGGTCAGAAGTCAATAATTTGCTCTTATTTTATAGTAAAATATCTTTCTATTAGTAGAGTTCTAGCACAATAACTATATACACTTCTTAATACAGCAACCATTATTTCTCCTAACACTGGGCATCTCTCATGGATGGGTTTTGAGCCTTATCAGCAGGAGTCTAAGCTAAAAAGAGTCTTGAAATTCATGAAGTGAGTATATTCTGTACTTGAAGAAGCAAAGTTTATTATCTATAAATTCTAAGATGATATGACAAGGTACTATAATCAATGATGTATCTCTACTCCAATGTTCAATTCTAGTGATAAGGTGTTCTTATATTCTTTGGACATTCATACCACCTGTCCTTCTGTTAAAATTTTGCATTGCTATCTTAGACCTTATATAGTTGAAAAGCAAGTAATATCTATATCATATCATCTAAAGCTTCTCTCTGTACTCCAAATATTATATCTGGTGTTTCATATAGTCAAGCTTACCCTAGCTTCTAATGACCCAATTTCTAGTAAATGCTCAAACCCACCTTTGAGTTCCATTATTATTAATAGAGAAGAAAAATGAAAGGTTGAGAAAATCTTGGACAGCTAATAGTATCACCAGAGATACTAATATCTAATCAAGTAAAAGAGATTTGGCCTAGAAGTAAACTCTTAGAAGAATGCTGTAAATGTTTTTGCACTAGATAAAGTGGTGGAGTTTCATTGTCTTAACTTCCAAGCTATAAAGTTCATTTAAGAAGTAGACTTTTAAAAACATCAAGTTCTATTCTGTACCTATTGCTTTGAGACATAGCAATCTTGAGAGAGTGTAGGTATAAGATGACTGTCAACTCTGATCTTTAGTAATAAAAATGTAGAGTTTGTTACACAATTTCTCTCTGTATTAAGACTTAAGCCTTGGAGTAAAGATAAAAGACAACATTTATATTGAGTAATACAAAAGAGCCCAATAGAGTTCCAAGTACAAATTAGTCTATCTTATATACCACAGGTTGTGGTCTATATGTACATAACAACTAACCTATCCTAAAGTACTTGCTATAAAATCAATATATTGTTATTATGCTATATAACATCATCTGTTCCAGAATCTTCTATGACCTTCTCTATATCACCTGATTTGTGTGACTGTGACTGTGACATCACATTAACCTTAACCCTAAGTCCAAAAATAAAAAATAAAAGAAAATTGAAATAAAATAAAGTCTATTGTTTATAATTCTAACATTATCCTCTTTTCAAGATTTCTCTCTAGAGAAACTGACTTATATTTTTACCAATTGTTCTTCAACTTTCTTAGATATTCTTTCTCAAACTTTCCATTATCTTATCCAAATAATATTTTTGCTATATACTTCTCTAGTAACTTTTCTCTTCTAAAGTCTTTTTTATTTTTTAAATCCTCCTTTTTCCCCTCTGAATTATGTTCTGCTATAAACCTCTTTCATCACACTAGATACTTCACTATTCCTCTCACTTTTTTTTTATTTAGTATTTTTTCTACCTTCTATTCTTCTACTCCTTCTACCTCTACTAGTTTTACTTCTTCTGCCTTTTACTCTTCTACTTGTTCTCTATATTATATTACTCAACTAACATTCACCACTGAATAAATCCTCATTAAAGACAGCAATCATAATACAATTGCATTAGTAAAGATTACCTTATTAATGATATATGGACCAATATATTGATCTATTAGCTTCTTTGCCAGTCATTCTTTGAATACTAGATGTTTTGTACTCAGTATTACCTTATCACTCTTCTTTCATTCTTTAGTCTCTTTTCTTCTTCTATCTACCTATTGTTTCATTTCTTTCTAAGCCTTTCTTAATACTGTCTCTGCTTCCTCTTGTACTTTTTTTATCCTCTCTGCAAACTCTGTTGCTTTTTATACTTTTTCTTTTCTCTTAATATCTGCTCCCATTCTCAATTCTCTCCCATAATTTGCTATAAATAGAGATATCTTAGTTATAAAATGTACTTTATTATTAACCATAAGTTCTGCTGATATCAGCTACTTTAGTCAATTTTTTTGTCTTAAATCTATGAAAAACTGAAAATATTGCTCCAACTCCTGGTTCATTCATTCTATTTGTTCATCTGTTTGTAGGTGGAATGATGTTAACAGTTTGGTCTTAATTTACAACATTTTATTCAGTTCCTTCATCAACTCTGCTGCAAACTGCTATTCTCTATCCAACACCACACTCTCTGGTAACCTATACAACTTTCACATATTATTTCTAAACAACTATACCAATCCCTCCACTAATGTTCCTTTTGTTATTGTCACAAAGTATGTCATCTTGGATAACCTATTGCAGACTACTAGAATCACATCTTTCCCAACTACTAATAGCAACTTGGTTATAAAGTCTACTATTAAGTATGTCTATAACTTCTCTGGTATTTTACTCAACTTCAACTTTCCTACTAGTATTTCCATTATATTCTTCATTCTCTAGCACTGTCAGGCATAGTTCACACCAGAAAGTGAAAGCTCATGAGGTTAGCTTAAGGATACATAGAGTATGGAAAACTCCATACCAAGAGCTTAATAAATACAGACTTGTCAGAATAACCTTAGCTTTAGCTTATATACTGCACTGTCTGTCTGTCACATAGTCACAATTCCAGAGAATTAGACAGAGTTCAAAGCAAGAGTAAGTACTGATGTTAGTGTATCACTGTTAAACATTAGAAATTAAGTTTAATAGAAGTTTATCTTTGTTGATTATCAGACTAGCAAATTACAGTGTAAATACTAGTCTTATATATAAGTTAGATGTATAGAAAATGCTAGGGGGTTTCAGTATATAGCCTCAAGCAGAGGTTTTAGTGATGAAACACTGAAAGAGGTTAGATAGAGAAATACTGCTATAGAAGGCTGAATTTAATAGAAATATTTCTGTCATAGAAGACTAGATATTTAAATTGCTACATCATTGCTATAGGAACATGTTTTCAGAATAGGTAGACTTGACATATAATAGGTATATATCATATTCTTCTATATATCTTCCTATATCTTTTGTTATTTCTAGCTACCAATAATTTCATGTTACCAACTCTGTTATTTTCCATTTTCTTTTATGTCCTACTACAGGTATATTATAATGTAACCAAATAACTTCTATTCACAACTCCTCATCCTTCAGTATATATACTTTCTCCTTTTTTAACACTAAATCTTCCTCAATTTTCTATTTATTGCCTTTCAATGCTTTAACTTCTGCTTTCTCCATTTCTTTTACTACTTTTACTACCTTTTCATCCTTTCTCCTTGTTCTTTTTATTTTTTCTACTAATTCTGTCTTCAGTCCCTCTATTACTATCTCTGTTATTCCTTATATCCATTCTTCTTTAATTAGTTTTTGATTTTCATTATCATTTTTAACCCTCACTTTTTGATCTAGTCTTCTACTCAACCTATCTGCCTTTTTCATTCTGACTCCTGGTATCAAAGTTGAAGATGGTGAACTTAATTTTTCTTTTCTTTCTATTTTATTTTATTTTTCATTTTATTTTATTTTTGGGCTTAAGGTTAGGGTTAGTGTGATATCACAAGTAAATGTCACAAACTGTGACATGGAATGAATCAGTATCACATATCTATTATAGTCTCACTATTATATAATTATATATTACAATGGAACATAGTAGAAACTTTTAGAAAGAAAAAATGTTACTACAATGTATTTGATATATGTTGACCTTAAGAATAACACATGGCCTTTAGGGTACTTTAGCATGGACTAGTAACTTAGTATATATAAGATAAACAAGCTTGTACTAGAAACTCCATCAAGTTCTCTTGTAATTATCCTAAAACCATCTAATATCAGGTTTTTTCTATTTTCTTACTCTCTTATCATTCTCAACCAATAGTCTATGTAATTGTTAGTTACTCTCAGATTAAAAGCTAGACCTCAGATATAAAAGAGAGCTAGTTGCTTAGTATAGGCAATTATAGATATCAATAACCAAACTTAGATCACTAGTTAGACATATCTTATTATTTAAGTGGGTAATATTGAGTAGAGTATATGTATATTTTATATAGAAGGCTTATGCTGTAGGTTCTCTTGTAACCTGTTTACACAGAGCAATAGCATTATCTATTAAGAAGTGCCTAGCTTAGCGATTCTCTGCTTAGAGATAATAGTATGACAGTTCTATTAGGGTAGTAGTTAGTAGGGTAGTGTTGTGGCAACCACTAGTCACAAAGACCAATAGCAACACAAGCAATAAATCTTTCAGTAGAATATCAAGTGGTGATTACAAGAGAACTTGACAAGGAGTCTCTGCTGAATTACTACCCTATTTATATAAATTATACATGGTCTGTGCTACTAATAATTACTCCTGCCCTAATGTCTATGTGTTGTCCATGAGTACACTATATATATATCATGGGATAGCTATACAATTAACATGCTCCTTAACATTATCCATCTAGACTGCTCCAGCCTGCTCTAGTCCATTCTAAGCCTTTATGACATCACATCATGTGACATGTCATGTAACTACAGTCATGTGCCTCTTCATTGTTAATAAAAAGAAAAAGAAAAGAAATATAAAACCA
>Ga0157359_1000683_pt1 | contig 12750 bp, 5 predicted proteins | sample AttcapACBM3_FD_111482 | JGI IMG/M metagenome (GOLD analysis project Ga0157359, IMG submission 111482) | Fungus gardens microbial communities from leaf cutter ant in Botucatu, State of São Paulo, Brazil - Atta capiguara ACBM3 | ecosystem: Host-associated > Fungi > Mycelium > Unclassified ...
ATGTCATATAACATGGACACCACATGTTGGCCTCATGGACTACACATGGTTGTTTAGGGTAGGGTGCACAGTAGTTAGCACAGACCATCTGTAGAACTATATAAGGTAGACTAGTTTGTAGAAGAGTTCTCTATTGAGTTCTCTTGTGTTACTCAATACAAGAGTTATTCTAATATCCCACTCTAAGGATTTTAGTTCATAACACTAAACTTATATTAGAAAACAATAAAAATGTTAACATTATCCTTGGTCCATCATTCAAACCATTTCTAACTCATCATCTGAAGAAGGTAAAACAATCATTGGTATACCCAATCATTCTAGAGTCATCACATATATCAATGCTAGACTCTCTCAATTACAATTTTCACTTAGAAAAGACATTATGAATTACAGAGACATTGATCTCATTTCTTTCTTTAATTATGGCTTTATTTGCTTCATTAAATAATGTTTATTCTGATGATTAGCAAAATACCTTAAAAAATCTAAAGAATATTAAGGTAAATCTTGGTAAAGTTATTATCATGATAAAATACTTTAATATCAGAGATAATGATTGGGACTTGTTTTATTCTCATCATTCTGTACATACTGATATACTTAAGGAAATCACTAATTCTTTTAATCTAAATTTGTTTACACCTATCAATCAAGTTCCAACTAGATACACTGACAACTCTAACAAATCTAATTTAATTATTGACTTGATGTTTCTTTGAGTCAATTCAGAAGAATTAGACATATATTATTCTACCTAACTTATGAAGTCCTTTTAATCACACTTTTCTAACAGTCAAGATCATTATTAATGAGGAGTTCATTCAAGACAAATAACAAACTATTATCAAGAACAGTGAAAAAGAGAAAGGTTTTATTAATGAACTTAAAAAAATCTTATACTACTCTTTTAAGTGATTCACTATTAGGAATGTCAGTAGTATTAAGGTTACCAACTTTGTTTTTAAGTCTATTTTAGAGAATTTTTGAAAGAAGTATTCTAAATATGTCAAAACTACCAAATTCTCTAAAGTCTGGTAAAACAAAGAACATAGAAGAGAGTTAATCATATATTGCTTATCTAAGTTAATTTCAGATTAGAGAAAATTCAAGAGAATGGTTAAAAGAACTAAAAGATTATTCTTGCTACAATTCAATAACCTTAGGGCTGATCAAAGAAGAGAACCTTGTATTAGGATTAACATAAGAGAATTCGATAGAGAACTCTGTACAAGATTGTTTATCTTATATACTAAACTATCATGGTCTGTACTACTACTTCTCTAGCCTACCCTAAATAACTATGTGTTTATCTTAAGGTTAACATGTATTGTACATGTTATAAAGAAGTTAGTATTCAAGCTTCATATATCTGACAGTTCTTTGATGAGAAAATTTAAGAAATCATATAAAAGAACAAGAGACTTTGGAATCTCATGAACTGAGTCAAGAAACATAAACTACCAGTTATGGAAGCTATTCAATTCAATGAACATCTGTCACAAACTTCATTCAGCTTGTATTTCCACAACTAGTAGACCAATTTTCATAAACTAAGTTATGCTGTAAAGCTCCAAATAAGGTCCATCTGCACATATGCAGGATATACAAAGATAACAACAAACAACTGAGATATCAGGTCATTAGTAACTGTAAAATCTTTGTTTTCTAATATCTTATGAATGACTAGACAGATTCACATAATCAAACTTGTATGGGAAAGTACTTATCAAACTGTTTCCAATAATATGAGTATTTATAAAGATACAAGCATATCAGTATAGTGACATAATTAGTTACCTTCTAAAATCAGCCTGACAGCTGTTATGATAGATAACAGCTCCTATTAGGTATGAGTTTTAATCATGTGATTGCAACAGCTTGCACATGGACTATTACTCTTTTGTATATATACTTCTATGTCTGAGGATTAGACTTCAGACTTAACAACATCAATTTTCATCAATTTTTATTCTTTATTATCTGTATTAATCTTAATCATTATTGTTATTATTATTGAACTTCTGAATCACTTCTAAACCTCTGAGAGTGTACCCAAGGTTCAAATATCACAAATAAGTGAGTAGTTTATTTTGTAATAGCATCTGTGTATTAAATTAAAAGATCTGTGATAAGCTCTTCACTAAACTTTCAATTCAGCTCAAGATCAACAAATTAATTTATGTTTACTTGATGAAATCTCATTGAGACCTTAATCTAAGTGACTACTATTTTCCAAGGTGGAAATCACTAATACTATTAAAAAATACAATAGCTCATCCACTTCATAACCTGATCACATATTATGAAGTCATGTAAAAATTTTGATGACTAATGTCAAGTATATCAAGAATTTTGCCAATATTGCTAATACTTGTATTAATCTCAGATTTTGGTCATCACATTTTAAGCATTTAACATTGATTATCATTCACAAACCAAACAAACTAGTATACAACTCTCCAAAAATGTTTCACCTCATTATTCTTCTTAATATACTTGGAAAACTTATAGAAAAAGTCATTAGCAGTAGATTGCAAACCCATTCAATCATATCTGATTTTGTTCATCTAAACCAATTAGGAAGATTGAAACATTGTTCTATTGTTTATATCTGACTCATCTAATTTATACCAAATAGATTAAAGGTCTTTATATGAGTACTTTGGCTTTTGACATAGCTCAATTTTTTCCATCTCTTAACCACTATCTTCTTCTGTTAATTTTGAATAAAACTGGATTCAATTTCAGAATTACTACTTTCTTTTCCAATTATTTAATTGACAAAAAAACCAAGATGTTTAAAACAATTTCATCTCTTCTTCTTTTGGAATAAATATAGATGTAGGTCAAAAATTGGTCCTTTCTTCTATTTTGTCTACATTTTATATCACTCTGATCTTTTACATTTTTGAGAAAAGAACTAAAAATCTTCTATTTCAACTTTTTCTTTTATTGATAGTAGTCTCTTTATTTCTCAAGAAAAAAGCTATAAAAAATCAAACACAAATTTGTTTTGTAAAATTATAGTATTATTTTCTCTCTTTTTGAACAATTCAGTCTTATAATTGAATACAACAAATCAGAGTTTTTCTATTTTTCTAGGGCTACAAAGAATTATGATCTTCCTCCTTTAGACCTAGAACCTTTAGAAGGATTCCTACTATATTTAAAGGACAAGTGGAAATATCTTGGTTTTATCTTTGACAGAAAACTTTTATTCCATAATCATATCTACTGTTACTCCAACAAAGCTCTGTTTATCATTAAGAACATGAAAATATTGGGTAATTCCACCAGAGAGTTGTTGCCTTTGCATAAATAACTTTTTTACAGAACATGTATCATGTCTATTGCTCTCTATAGCTTTCAATTATGATATTACAAGGGAACTTCTCTCTTTTATTTTCTAAAAAAAACTTAAGAAGATGCAACATAGAGCAGTGCTATGAATCACTAGTGCTTTCTATACTTTACTATTATAGAAAGTTGAAGTTATAGCTGGCCTCATTCCTATCTACCTTCATCTTGACAAAATTAGCAGAAGATATCATTTGAGAATGGTATCTTTACCTAAGCAACACATTCTCAATTCTCTTTTAGACATCCATCATTTGAAAAAAGCAAAACCTCATCAATTATCAATAGGAAACTTGATAGACAATCAACATCAAAAAACAAGAGTTCAATTGTAGACACCAACAATCAGCTAAATGAAGTTTTCCCTTTCTTTGACAGATTTCATAAATGACTTTCACCTAATTTTCAACTAGTAGATAATTTTCCTAATTATTTCTCTTTTCACACAATAAACTATAAAGACAAAGAAGTTATGAATATCCATCTTTACACTCTTAACAAAATCCTTAATGACTTCCTATCAAATTCAAGTATTGTTCTTGTCATTTCTGATACTAGCATCAAGAATAATGTTACAACTTCAATATTGCACATTTGCTTTAACAAAAACATTATAGCCAAGACACATTACCATATAATAAATGTCACTTTCACTAAAGCAAAATTATTTTTGATCAGATACAGAATCAACCAAGCCATTCAAGTCTCAAATGCCAAAAATATCACTATGATTATAGATATCATATATACTGCAAGACATATATTCAATTTATCTTCCTACTCATATCAATTACATTTCATTGCTATATCTCAAGATCTCAGAACTTTCTTTAACAAAAGTTTCAATAATTCAATTGTCTTTTGGAATTGCTTTAGCAGTACAAAATTGCCTCTTTACTCAGCTGTAGATAAAGAGACCAAAAAGTTCAAAATGAATCTTATTACCCCATGTAAATTGTCATGGAATTTTAGCAAAAAAAAAGAATGTGATTTAATTCTGTGTAATTAGCAGATAACATTTCAAGTGTCAGAATATAAGAGAAAGAACTTTCTAGATCTAATTGATAATGACAACTTAATCATTAGGCCTACTTTTATGAAAGATAGCTTGTAGCTCAAAACTTTTGGACATTCTAACAAGCTATGTGCATATATGATAAGAGCCATTACAAATCATGCTTTTATAGGCAAATATTGTCTAAGGTTTTTTCCTAGAAAACCTTTTGCATACCCATATAGAGAATATTCAATAGAATTAAGAAATCATATTCTACATAACTGTAAGAGATATAATAAATACTGGAATCCCAGCAGGAAGTCATTGAAGTATTTTGTTATTTTCCTTGAATTTAATTAAAAATATTTCTTTTTCCATCAAGAAATCACTTAATAGCAGTATCACTATTATTATTTTTTGATATTTAAGTATCCATGTTGTAAATACCACAGTCTACTACTACATTCTGTATAATAAATTATTAATTTTAAATAGATAAATAATAGATAAGTTTCTCTAGAAATTGAATTTTAAGTAAAGTACTATCATAGTACACTTGAACTTTTATTTTATTTTTCTTTTCTTTTCATCTATTTTTTCTTAATTTAATTTAATTTAATTTATTCTTTATTTTAGGTCAATGTTAAAAAATATGACTAGAGTATATTTATTATTATAAAATGAACTACTCACCAATTGTGATACTTGAAACTTAAATAACTTTGAAAGTAATTCAGAGGTTAAGTATAAAAAGATAGTAATAATAAATAATATATAGTATCAATGAGAATAATTGATATTGTTAAGTTTAAGGTTTATTCTCAGTTATCTGTTATAGTAGATGTCAGGCTAATTTTAAAATATAACTAATTATATCACTATATTAATATACTTATATCTCTATAAATACTTATCATTAAAATATAATGAAAGATTTAAAGATAAAAGAATAGAACTTTAAAATAGTAGAGAAATTATTTGACTAAGTATCACATACTAACCAACAATATCTACCATCTATTCTAGATAATAAACTTATCTGAATACACCTACTTTCTTCTGGAATAGATTATGTCCCATTCCAATCATTTATTACTCCATGAACAAGAGTCTTTTCATTTTATATCAAATTCCATAGAGTTCCAGTTGACAACACTATAATATCCAACAGCAGTATATATAGTACTTCATTATTATTATTAAAATCTCTTTTCTGGTATTTAAGAACAATAGTTACTATGTACAATTTCTTAGTCTAATAATAAACTTGAACTCTTCCACTAGAACATTCTTTCATTCAAAAATTATAACCATATAATATATAAGCTAGGTATAACATTATCTGTTGAAGCTAAGATCATCTTATCTATATAGCACTCACTTCTAGCCTTTTCCTGCCACTAAGTTCTCTTTTTGTTCTGTCTCCTATGCTATTATGGATAATCTAGCAAGTGTAATTCACCTCTAATATTAAATTAGGCTAAAATTTGGAGAAATAAATAAAAAGTCAATAAGAATAAATTAATTGTAGTTATTAGAGTAAAATAATAAAATATATAATAAGTATGTCTAATTTTCAAAAAGATAACAAGAGAAAGTATGACTGTCAAAGATAAAAGCAGTAGACTCTAAATAATTTTCTTTTTCTTTTTTATTTTTTATTTATTTTAGATTTATTTTCTTTTTTAGAACTAGGGTTAGGGTTAAAGTGACAAGAACACTGTCACACATTAGTCACATCAGATGACATGGTCACAGTAATGGTCACAAGTCATGGAACATATAGAAAAACATAAAAGATTCTGAAAGGATAATGTTATACAATGTATAAAACACATGTTGATCTTAAGGCATACACATGGTTGTTTAGGATAGGCTAGAAATAGCTTACACAGACCATTAGATATTAGTATATAAGGTAGACAATCTTGTATAGAGTTCTCTATTGAGTTCTCTTATGTTAACCTAATACAAGGTTCTTTCTTTTAACCAACACTAAGATCTTAAGTTTGTAATAATGACTTCTTATTGAAAAGTATAAAATGAGAGATTAATTCTGTTATAACTTAAGCTCTTAAGTAAAAACAAAAAATAACTTTTGTATTGAGTAACACAAAACAACTTAATAGAATTACAAGTACAAGATAGTTTATCTTATATACTACAGACTATGGTTTGTATGCATACTACAACTAACCTATCCTAAAGTCTATGTGTACTCTATTAGACTAATATGTTGTTGTTATGCTATATAACATTATTTGTTTCAGAATTCTCTATATTCTTCTTTATATCATATAACTGTAATATATATGACCATACTATAACAGGTGTTATGCTCCATTATGTTTTGTGGCTTGTATAACTATTATATATAACATCACATTATACCTTTCATCTAAGTCTAAAATAAAGTAAAAGAAAAAACAGAAAAGAAAAATAAAGAGAAAGAAAATAAATTGAAGCTAAGTCTATTATTCACAAATCTAACAAGCTCAACTGGACTGAAACTAGAAGTAGTCAAAGATAGAAAAATGACAATTTGAAATGAAATAAAAAGAAAACATAAATATTATTACAAATAAAATAAGTAATCTTCCAAAAGTATAAGTTGACCTTAAGCTTTCAAAGTAAATAAATGTTAGAAATTGTAGAAGTAAACTTAAACACTTTTACTTTTCTATTTTTATTTTATTTTATTTTTCTTACTTAAGTTAAAAGAATAATGTAATATTATACATATCATAAATCATGACAAATATATAATATATATCACATGTTAGTAATTAGGAACAGTCACAGTCACATATTATATAAAAATATCAAAAAAGAGATTTATAATAGCTGATATTATAATAATATAACTAAGATATATAAAGTATATATATATAGTGTTAAGATAAACTAGAGTAAGTTATGTATAGACTAGTTTATACTGAGAACTTTACTTATATTACTTAATATAAGAGTTGTTTTTTATTCAATCATTAGTCAATATGTAGAATATACAGATAAAACTTATTTAATTTTCTATTAAATTGAGCTATTAATATATAACTAGTTATATAATTTTGATCACATGATATCTTACTTATTTAAGTTTAAAAATTAAAAAAATAAATATTTATAACTAAAATTCCTTATAATACAGAAACTCAAATACAATAAATGTAAATAAGTGGAATATTATATATTAAGTTTATCTATGTTAAAAACTATCTTCTATAACAGTAATATCTTGTTTAATCTCTAACAAAAGTCTATCTTCTATAATGGCTACATTTCCTATAGCATATTTCCATAATAGTAATATAATCAATTCTAAACTCTTCAAGTACTTAGTCTTCTATAGCAAAGATACTCCTATTAAACTTAGCCTTTCATAGTAGAGTTCTCTTATTAACCTCTTTTAGTAATCTTACTACTAAGATCTTCACTCAAGCCTGTACTCTGAAACTTTTGAGCATCTCTTATATTTACATATAAAACTAGTAGTTACATTATAGTTTGCTAGTCTGATAATCAAATATTCAAGTAAACTCAATCTCTAATATTCTATAGCAATATACCACATCAGCACTTATCTTCTTCAAACTTTATTCTACTTTCTGAAGTTATAACCATATAATAAACAGATAGCACAGTATATAAGCTAAAGCCAAGGTTATTCTATATTACTACACTTTTTGTACAGAGTTTCCATACTTAGTACATTTCTAACCCAATCTCACAAGCTTTCACCTCCCAGTATGAACTGTATCTGATATGTAAGAGAATTTGTTTTTCTGCAAACTCTACTTTCTTATACTTAAAATTTTTGTTCACAACTACTTAGTAATCCATATATTAATACTTATATAACTCTTTATACTCTAAACATCTTCAAGTAGTCTACAATCATATTAAAAAAGCCAGAGACTCTTCTCTTCTCTACTTTTTTGTGATTTTCCCAACTTTAAGAAACTGTATAATATATTCCAACTCTATTTCTAGATTAATTCTTTGTTATATACCAATATGGCTATATCTAGTTAATACAATAGATAATATCTCTTCTTTTATCCACATTCTTAAACCTCATTAAGTATAGATTAACTTTTTTCATTCTATGTTGATCACTTCTTGAACATTCTTACTAGACAACTTTATAAAACTCCATCTAAACATCTGAGAACTACCCAGATCCAAGGTAATCATTTATAGTCTCCATTCTCTAGATACTATCTTATGTAGTATATAAGTCAGATAGTTATACTGTAAGCTTCATAATGAAAATCAACTAAAACCAGTACTCTCATCTGGTATTGGTAGCAACATATCTCATCACCTTTGGATAAAATATCTCTCATGATCTCTTTAAATATATTCTTTGAAATATATGACCAGTGTGATAAGTAGAAATATAGTACATAAGCTGAAGTCAAAGATTGTTTGTCATCTATATTTTGTATAATATAGATAAGTAAAATGCTTTATCTATCTTCTAAGAATTCTCTACAGATCTTAGTTGCTAAGATGTGAAATATCTTTAACAAGAAGATATATATGTCTGAATTACTAAACATGATTGTAAGTTGCTTAAAAATATCTAAGATACAGAAAAATGAATAAGTATTAATGTACAGATTAGTTGGTGGTTATGGATAATGAATCTGAGGACAAATACATGGATAATATAAAGGAATAAATTCTCTTATATAAACTAGATCTAGTCAGTACACAGATCAAGCTGTGTAAGCTACTTAGTGAGCCTAAGCCATCATATCTAATAGTTACTATAACAATAATCTAATTAATAGTATATAGTCTAGAAATTAATTGAAAAATAGTAAAGATAAAAATGATATATAAAATTAAAAGAAGTGATAAGAAAGATAGTAAAAATAATACTCTGGTAGTTTTTTTGCTAGTTCAAAGTGATTAGAGATAATACCCACAAGAAAGCTCTAAGATTATAGATTAGATCTCAAAAAACAACTTTATCTCTAATAAAGAGAAGATAATTCTTTTTTTAGGGTCAAAAGAATTAAGATATAAGCATTTCTCTAGAACTAGTTGAAAAAAGATATATCTATTACAATCAATATCTCAAGGAGGCAACATGGAGAAGGGTCAAGGGTAATGATAACATGATCAGCTGTACCAAAGTAATCTTAGTTAGCACCTCATATAGTAGGTGCTTTGTTTCTACTTGGTTCTCATTATTCTATGACTTGTTTTCCTCATGGACTATATTCTGATTTCTCATGGCCTATATGTATATATAGCATAAATACTATTCTGTATCCTTACACTTTACCACTTATACATCTTCTCTATTCTCATCTCAAATCTTTGCCTAAGTGCAACTTAAGCTCTAAGAGTAAAGGTCGTAACATTTGGTAAAGTGTTAACGAGCTCACCTTGCAAGAGAGGTATAGTAGGTAGAATACCTGTCAGATAAAATACAAGTAGTGTTAACTATGAAAAGAAACCAAGACAAGTTCTAGAAGAACAAACAATATTGAGGTATTGTCAGAACAACTAGGATCTTTACAGATCACAGAAGAAACCTCAGATGACTACAAATAATTGGACACAGAGATGTCAGTAGCACTAGTACCAGTAGCAATCAACAAGAACATATAGGCAGTGATGCCAAAAAACATGGTATCAGACCCAGAATAGTTTAACAGTGACCAAACAAAATTCAAAGACTAGTAGAGAGGAATGCAATTGTTTCTCAAAAGTTATAGGGTCATGGAGACCAATGACAGAATCACAGCAATCCTGGCTCACCTCAGAGAAGGTATAGCAGGAATATATGCATAGAAAAAGCTCAATGAGCTAGACAAAGAACTTGGCACCCAGGATTAAGAAGAGTTTGTTTAAAAAAATCAAGACAACATTCAGCAACAAAATAAAGGCAGCTGATGCTGAATGGAAGATAGAATCCTTCAAATAAGGGAAACAAAACACTACTGACTTCATGATTGAATTTGATATACTGGCTATAAAGGCTAATACAGATGAACTACATGCAATCTTCTTATTGAAGAAGAATGTGTGACAAGACATTATTAAAACAATATTGGGATACCTACTCATAGCAGTACCAGAGACACTCAAGGAGTAGAAAGTGGCAATTACATCAGTTGGACAAAGATATAAGTCCACAGAAGGACAAAACAACTACAAGACAGGCACAGGAATAACCTACAAAGGCAGAGAACAGCCCATGGATATTGGAAAGACCAATGACAACTTCAAGGATGGAAAGCCAAAGTGCTTCAATTGCAACAAGTATAGACACATGGCAAAGAAATGTTGGTTGAAGAAAAAAGAACAAGAAACTAGAAAATGTTTCAAATATGACAAGAAAGGGCACATAGCCAGGGACTTTAAAGGAACACAGTTGATGAAGAAATGAAAGATTCAGGAAGAATTAGATGATGAAGATGACAACAAGAAGGAGTAGAGTTTTGGAGAAGATCTCTTCTGTAAAGTCTCAGAATAGATACATTATTCCCAACCAACAGAGTAATGCTAAGAAAGAACTAAATGTGTGAGCAAATGTGAAGACAAAAAACAACAAAAACCTCAAAGTTAAAGCATTGGTAGACTCCAGATACACACATATGGAGATTGATGAACAACTAGTCAAGAACAAAAGAATTCAAACAAGACCAATCAACTTCTCATTTAAAGTGTTTAATACAGATGAGATGAAGAACAGAAAAGTGACCAAGGTGGCGCTCCTAGAAATCGAGATCAACAGACACAAGGAACAGCTAAAAGCTACAGTAATAAATTTAAACAACATGGATATGTTTCTAGGACATGACTGGCTGGTCAAGCATAACCCAGAAGTCAATTGGAAGAATGGGACCATAAAATTCACAAGATGTCCAGAAAGTTGCAAGATGAAACATCAGAACATAGAATTCAAAACCAGAAGGACACAGGCAATAGAAACCATGACACAGGATAATGGAGAAATTGGAAAGAAATCTAATAAAACAACTCCAGAAGACTTACTAGATTATGATCAGCTATTCACACATTTGTTCAATAAGAAATTTGAGAAACTACTGGAACAACAAGAATGGAACCACGAGATAAATTTGACTGATGAAGCACTATGGGCACTAAATGCAAAAGCATATGCAATGACTATCAAGGAAGAAGAACTATTAAACCAGTAGTTGGATGAACAACTTAAGACAGGATTAATTGTAGAATCAAAGTCAAGATATGCAGCACTATGTTTCTACATCCCAAAGAAGAATGGTTCACTACAGTTGGTTTAGGACTACAGAAAGCTCAATCAAGTCACAATAAAAGACAGGATACCACTATCTCTAATAGAAGAAGTTATCAACAAACTAAAAGAGACAAAATACTTCAACAAACTTGACCTTATTTAGGGATATAACAATGTCTGAATCAAGAAAGGAGATGAATGGAAAGCTGCTTTCTTAACAAACAAAGGCCTATTTGAACTACAAGTCATATACTTTGGATTATGCAACTCACTAGGGACATTTCAGAGAATGATGAACAGCATATTCAAGGAATTACTCCATAAGAGAGTGTTAGCAAACTACATGGATGACTTTGTCATACTAGCTAAAAAAAAAAAGAACTAGAAGAAAGAATCATTTGATTTCTGAAGATTGCAGAAAAATACAATCTGTATTTCAAAAGGTCAAAATATGACTTCAATATGGAAGAAATCCTGATACTAAGAGTTATTGTGGGGAAAGGACAAGTCAAAATAGAACAGGAAAAGATCAAGGCTGTTAAAGAATGGAAGACACCAACAAAAGTCAAGAATATGGAAAGTTTTCTGGGATTTTCAAATTTTTATAGGAGATTTATCCAGAATTTCAGTCATATGGCAAAGCTATTAAATGAATTAAAGGGTAAAAAGAAATAGGTATGGAATGAAGATCACCAAAAGGCCTTTGATGAACTCAAGAAAAAGATTACAAGTCAACTAGTACTTTCTCTTCCAAAGAGAGAAGAAAAATTTAGAGTAGAAATGGATACCTCAGAACATGTTATAGAAGGAGTACTATTCCAAGAGCAAGAAGAGAAATGAAAACCAATAGCATTCTTATCAAGAACAATGCAACCAGTAGAAAGAAACTATGAAATCTACAACAAGAAACTACTGGCAATTATAGAAGCCTTAGCCAAATGGTGACAATATCTATTGGATGCAATGAAACAATTTGAAATCTGGACAGACTATGAGAACCTGAAGTATTTCAGGAAACCTCATAAGTTAAATGAATAACAAGCCAAATAGTACTTGTCACAAACTTCATTCAGCTTGTATCTCCACAACTAGTAGACCGATTTTCACAAACTAAGTTACACTATAAAGCCCCAAATGAGAGCTATCCACA
>Ga0157359_1000684_pt1 | contig 12746 bp, 10 predicted proteins | sample AttcapACBM3_FD_111482 | JGI IMG/M metagenome (GOLD analysis project Ga0157359, IMG submission 111482) | Fungus gardens microbial communities from leaf cutter ant in Botucatu, State of São Paulo, Brazil - Atta capiguara ACBM3 | ecosystem: Host-associated > Fungi > Mycelium > Unclassified ...
CGTGGTGTATGTTTCCTGCAACCCGACAACGCTTGCCAGGGACAGCCAGGTGCTGCTGAGATCCGGCTACCAATTGGAACGGGTAACGATGCTCGATATGTTCCCACATACCGGGCATGTGGAATCCATGGTGCTGTTTAGCCGAAAATAAGCCCCTGCACGGGGTGATATTGCCAGGAGAGGATATGGTTGCGGTAAGAAGTGCACATTTGAATACGGCGGGTGAGTTTTCTACCGGACAATGGATCGCCAGTCTGGGGATCGCGAATCAGCAATCATGTGAACGACTGGCCGAAACCCGGCGCTATTGTGAATCAGCGACCCAGGGACATACCGATGCCGAACTGTTGTTGTGGCGCGGTGTGGAAATGGTGGAGATCCTCTCCATGCTCAGTATGGATAACGAAACGCTGCGGGCAGCGTTTTTATTCCCGCTGGCGGATGCAGGTGTGGTGACTGAGGCCGTGCTGGAAGAACAGTTTGGTAAATCCATTGTTTCTCTGGTTCATGGTGTGCGCGATATGGATGCCATCCGCCATCTGAAAGCCACGCAAAACGATTCGATGGCCTCTGAGCAGGTTGATAACGTTCGCCGTATGTTGCTGGCCATGGTAGAAGATTTTCGCTGCGTGGTCATCAAACTGGCAGAGCGTATTGCCCACTTACGTGAAGTGAAAGATGCGCCAGAAGATGAACGCGTACTGGCGGCGAAAGAGTGTACCAATATCTATGCGCCGCTGGCTAACCGCTTAGGTATCGGTCAGTTGAAATGGGAGTTGGAAGATTTCTGTTTCCGTTACCTGCATCCGGAAGAATACAAACGTATTGCCAAATTGCTGCATGAGCGGCGTATCGATCGCGAAGAATATATCGATAATTTTGTGCGTACATTGCGCGAAGAAATGGTCAATGAAGGTGTAAAAGCCGAAGTTTATGGCCGTCCGAAACATATCTATAGCATCTGGCGCAAGATGCAGAAAAAATCCCTGGCCTTTGATGAACTGTTCGATGTGCGTGCGGTGCGTATCGTGGCGGAACGTTTGCAGGACTGTTATGGCGCGCTGGGGATTGTCCATACGTTGTATCGCCATCTGCCCAGTGAGTTTGATGACTATGTCGCAAACCCCAAGCCAAATGGCTACCAGTCGATTCATACTGTTGTACTGGGACCCAAGGGGAAAACCGTTGAAATTCAGATCCGCACCCGGCAGATGCATGAAGATGCAGAGCTGGGTGTCGCTGCGCACTGGAAATACAAAGAGGGTGGTTCCGGGGGGAATGCCCGTGGTGCCTCCGGTCATGAGGAACGCATTGCCTGGTTGCGTAAACTGATCACCTGGCAGGAAGAGATGGCGGATTCCGGTGAAATGCTGGATGAAGTGCGTAGTCAGGTGTTTGATGATCGGGTGTATGTGTTTACGCCAAAAGGGGATGTGGTGGATATGCCAGCCGGTTCCACGCCACTGGATTTTGCCTATCATATTCACAGTGATATCGGTCATCGCTGCATTGGAGCCAAGATTGGTGGGCGCATTGTACCTTTCACTTATCAGCTACAGATGGGTGATCAGGTTGATATCATCACTCAGAAGCAGCCGAACCCAAGCCGCGACTGGCTGAACCCGAACCTGGGATATGTTACCACCAGTCGTGGACGGTCGAAGATTCATGCCTGGTTCCGTAAGCAGGATCGCGACAAGAATATTCTTGCCGGACGGCAAATTCTCGACAGTGAATTGGATCATCTGGATATCAGTCTGAAAGATGCCGAGAAGGTGTTGTTGCCGCGTTATAACTTCAATTCGTTGGATGAGTTGCTGGCAGCAATTGGCGGCGGTGATGTGCGTCTGAACCAGATGAGCAATTTCCTGCAATCGAAATTGCAGAAGCCAAGTGCGGAAGAGGAAGATCGCGAGGCTTTACGTCAGTTAACGCAGAAATCGGCCAGCAATGTTCCACGCAGTAAAGAGAGTGGACGGGTGGTTGTCGAGGGCGTGGGGAATCTGATGCACCATATTGCCCGTTGTTGTCAGCCGATTCCTGGGGATGATATTACCGGGTTTATTACTCAGGGACGTGGGATTTCTATTCACCGGTCGGATTGTGATCAGCTGGCGGAGCTGATGACGCATGCACCTGAGCGTATTGTTGAGGCGGTGTGGGGCGAGAGTTATTCCAGTGGTTATTCGTTGGTAGTGCGGGTGATTGCGAATGATCGCAGTGGGTTGTTGCGTGATATCACCACGATTCTGGCAAATGAGAAGGTGAATGTGCTGGGGGTTTCCAGTCACAGTGATACTAAGAAGCAGATGGCAACGATTGATATGGATATTGAGATTTATAATCAGCAGGTGTTGAGCCGGGTGTTGGCGCGGTTAAATCAGTTGCCGGATATTATTGACGCTAAGCGGTTGCATTGATTAGCTGGTTAGCTGTAAGTGGGGGACTGTGTTCTCACCACCGGGTGGGGTCGCCGGATGTCCTCGCGCCGCTTCGCGGTGCCTTCGGTTCCGGCAACCGGCCGCACGGACCGGAAGGAGCAGGCGTCCCTGCCTGCACCTTCCTGACAGCAACATCCCTGTTGCTGTCTCCTGGCCAGTTGCCTCCACCTCAGCGCTGTGGATTATCCGGCGTCCCCACCCGGTGGTGTTCACTGTTAGCTTTTGTGTTGCTGCTGGGTTGTGTTACTTCCTGGCTATTTGTTCCTATTTCCCATCTCAGTGCAGCGGATTATCCGGCGTCCCCACCCGGTGGTGTTCACTGTTAGCTTTTGTGTTGCTGCTGAGTTGTGTTATTTCCTAATTATCTGTTCCCATCTCCCATCTCAGTGCAGCGGATTATCCGGCGTCCCCATTCGGTGGTGTTCACTGTTAGCTTTTGTGTTGCTGCTGGGTTGTGTTACTTCCTGGCTATTTGTTCCTATTTCCCATCTCAGCGCTGTGGATTATCCGGCGTCCCCATTCGGTGGTGTTCACTGTTGGCCTTGTGTCGCTGATTATTCAGTAACTTCTTCTCGATAGTATTCATTTTTAGTTCTGTCGTTGTGGTAATGAATTTATGACCACTTCTGATTTACGTGCTCTCGCGCCCTCATTCAGGCATTATTTATCCCTTCCAAGTCTTTAATTATCACAAGGATTCAGCACAATGACTGCACTTGATCGCCTGTTGGGCATTATGAAAACCCTGCGTGACCCTGAACACGGTTGCCCGTGGGATCGCGAGCAGACGTATGCCACTATCGCGCCTTATACCCTGGAAGAAACCTATGAAGTGATTGATGCCATTGAGCGTGCGGATTTTGATGATCTGCGGGGCGAGTTGGGGGATTTGTTGTTCCAGGTGGTGTTTTATGCGCAGATGGCGCAGGAAGAAGGGCGCTTTAACTTTGATGATATTTGTAATGCCATCAGCGATAAGCTGGAACGTCGTCACCCACATATTTTTGCTGGTGCAGAGGTGGGGAACAGTGAAGATGTGTTGGTGAACTGGGAAAAAATCAAACAGGCAGAGCGGGCGGATAAAGCGCAGCATTCGGCGTTGGATGATATTCCGCAGGCATTACCTGCGCTGATGCGGGCGCAGAAAATCCAGAAACGCTGCCGCAGTGTTGGTTTTGACTGGCAAACGTTGGGGCCGGTGCTGGATAAAGTGTATGAAGAAATTGATGAAGTGATGCACGAAGCGAAGCAGGCGGTGATCGACGAGGATAAGCTGGAAGAAGAGATCGGCGATATGTTGTTTGCGACGGTGAATTTGTCGCGTCATCTGGGAAAAAAAGCAGAAACGGCTTTGCAGAAAGCGAATGCCAAGTTTGAGCGTCGTTTCCGTCAGGTTGAGCAGATTATTGCTGAACAGGGTCTGGAAATGCCGCAGGCCACGCTGGAACAGATGGAAGCAGCATGGCAGCAGGTGAAAGCGAAGGAATAATTAGCTGACACGATTCAACAAAATTGTGACTGTAATCACAATTTTAGCTGGTGAATTCAGGTAGTCTCGGAATGATAGAAGCGTTGAAATGTACGCAACAGGAAACGATCAATTGTCGGCAACCGGGGTTTCGGGTATACTATTTTCCCGTCCTGGTAATTCATTCCATCGTCTTTAAACCTACATTTTCAGGTTCAGCATGACAACGAACTATATTTTTGTGACCGGCGGGGTCGTTTCCTCTCTGGGTAAAGGCATTGCCGCAGCCTCCCTGGCCGCTATTCTTGAAGCACGCGGTCTTAACGTGACTATCATGAAGCTGGACCCGTATATCAACGTGGATCCAGGTACCATGAGTCCAACTCAGCACGGTGAAGTGTTCGTCACTGATGACGGCGCTGAAACCGATCTGGATCTTGGTCACTACGAGCGTTTCATCCGTACCAAGATGAGCCGTCGTAACAACTTCACAACTGGCCGTATCTACTCTGAAGTCCTGCGCAAAGAACGTCGTGGTGACTATCTGGGTGCGACCATTCAGGTTATTCCACATATTACCAATGCCATTAAAGAGCGCATCATTGCTGGCGGCGAAGGCCACGATGTCGTGCTGGTGGAAATTGGTGGTACCGTTGGTGATATCGAATCCCTGCCATTCCTTGAAGCTATTCGCCAGATGGCGGTAGATGTGGGTCGTGAGCACACCATGTATATGCACCTGACTCTGGTGCCATATTTGGCGGCGGCAGGTGAGGTGAAAACCAAACCAACTCAGCATTCTGTAAAAGAACTGCTGTCTATCGGTATTCAGCCAGACGTGCTGATCTGCCGTTCTGATCGTTCTATTCCTGCTAACGAACGTGCGAAAATCGCGCTGTTCTGTAACGTGCCGGAAAAAGCGGTTGTTTCACTGAAAGATATTGATTCCATTTATAAAATCCCAGGTCTGCTGAAATCTCAGGGACTGGATGATTACATCTGCAAACGTTTCAACCTGAACGCACCGGAAGCTAACCTGTCTGAATGGGAACAGGTTATCTATGAAGAAGCGAATCCAGGTGGTGAAGTCACCATCGGTATGGTCGGTAAATATGTCGAACTGCCGGATGCGTATAAATCAGTGATTGAAGCACTGAAACATGGTGGTCTGAAAAACCGTGTGACAGTGAACATCAAACTGATTGATTCTCAGGATGTTGAAACTCGCGGTGTGGATGTGCTGAAAAATCTGGATGCGATCCTGATTCCAGGCGGCTTCGGTTACCGTGGCGTGGAAGGCAAATTGATGACCGCGCAATATGCCCGCGAAAACAAAATCCCTTATTTGGGTATTTGTCTGGGTATGCAGGTGGCACTGATGGAATTTGCCCGTAACGTAGCCAACATGGCTGATGCGAACTCCACCGAGTTTGTTCCTGACTGTAAATACCCGGTTGTGGCACTAATCACTGAATGGCGCGATGAAAACGGCAACGTTGAACAGCGTTCTGAAAACAGTGATCTGGGCGGCACAATGCGTCTGGGTAGCCAGCAGTGCCAGTTGACGTCTGACAGCCTGGTGCGTCAGATGTACGGCAGCGATACTATCGTTGAACGTCACCGCCATCGTTACGAAGTTAACAACATGCTGCTGAAACAAATTGAAGCAGCAGGTCTGCGTGTTGCAGGTCGTTCCGGTGATGACCAGCTGGTTGAGATCATTGAACTGCCTGATCATCCGTGGTTTGTTGCATGTCAGTTCCACCCGGAATTCACTTCAACCCCACGTGATGGACATCCACTGTTCAGCGGCTTTGTAAAAGCAGCACGTGAGCAGCAAAAGCGTTTGGAAAAATAAGTGTTTTCATCACCGCCTGAACCCTCAGTGTTTCAGGCGGTGTGTTTAAGTTTAAGCTAACTTGTACTGAGGAAAATCTAATGTCCAAAATCGTTAAAGTCATCGGTCGCGAAATCATCGACTCCCGTGGAAACCCGACCGTTGAAGCAGAAGTGCATCTCGAAGGCGGTTTTGTAGGTCTGGCAGCTGCGCCATCAGGTGCTTCTACTGGTTCCCGTGAAGCGCTGGAACTGCGTGACGGTGACAAATCTCGTTTCCTGGGTAAAGGCGTAACCAAAGCTGTTGCTGCTGTTAACGGTCCTATCGCTGATGCGGTAACCGGTAAAGATGCTAAAGACCAGGCGAACATTGATAAAATCATGATCGAGCTGGACGGCACTGAAAACAAATCCAACTTTGGTGCGAATGCTATCCTGGCGGTTTCCCTTGCTGCTGCGAAAGCGGCTGCGGCATCTAAAGGCCAGCCACTGTACGAGCACATTGCTGAACTGAACGGCACTCCAGGCAAATTCTCTATGCCACTGCCAATGATGAACATCATCAATGGTGGTGAACACGCGGATAACAACGTTGATATCCAGGAATTCATGATCCAGCCTGTTGGCGCGAAAACCATCAAAGAAGCGATCCGTATCGGTTCTGAAGTTTTCCACAACCTGGCGAAAGTGCTGAAAGCCAAAGGCATGAACACTGCTGTGGGTGATGAAGGTGGTTATGCACCTAACCTGGGTTCTAACGCCGAAGCACTGGCTGTTATCGCTGAAGCGGTAAAAGCAGCAGGCTATGAGCTGGGTAAAGACGTTACCCTGGCTATGGACTGTGCTGCATCTGAATTCTACAAAGACGGTAAATACGTTCTGGCTGGCGAAGGTAACAAAGCCTTCACTTCTGAAGAATTTACCCACTTCCTGGAAGATCTGACCAAACAGTATCCAATCGTTTCTATTGAAGACGGTCTGGACGAATCTGACTGGGATGGTTTCGCTTACCAGACTAAAGTTCTGGGCGACAAAATCCAGCTGGTTGGTGACGATCTGTTCGTAACCAACACCAAAATCCTGAAAGAAGGTATCGAAAAAGGTATCGCTAACTCCATCCTGATCAAATTCAACCAGATCGGTTCCCTGACCGAAACTCTGGCTGCAATCAAGATGGCAAAAGATGCGGGTTACACTGCAGTTATCTCTCACCGTTCAGGTGAAACTGAAGATGCAACCATCGCTGACCTGGCAGTAGGTACTGCAGCAGGCCAGATCAAAACCGGTTCCATGAGCCGTTCTGACCGTGTTGCTAAATACAACCAGTTGATCCGTATTGAAGAAGCACTGGGTAACCGTGCACCATTCAACGGTCTGAAAGAAGTTAAAGGTCAGTAATTCAAAAACAGTAAAATACCGACAGATCATTGAGATGAAGAGCGTTTTACTGTGATGTGACTGCCCGTTGCCACTAATACTGGCACATGAATAAAAAAACCCGCTGATAAATAGCGGGTTTTTTTATGGATATCGACTACGATTGGTCATTACTGGTTTCGTATCTTTGTTTGATTGACACAAACAGGGCGTAACGCTGGGGTATATAACCAGGGAAAAATAATCGGATTAATGTAACGGTATGTGCTCCGCCAGCCAGCTTCGGTTGGTCTGACGCCGACAATCTGCCATAATCTGCGCCCGTAATTTAACCGTTAGCAGAGAAACGCATGCAGTACCCGATAAATGAAATGTTCCAGACGTTGCAGGGCGAGGGCGCTTATACCGGTGTCCCGGCAATTTTTATCCGCTTACAGGGCTGTCCGGTAGGATGCAGCTGGTGTGATACCAAACACACGTGGGATAAGCTGGCAGATCGGGAAACCTCGCTGGGTGATATCCTACTGAAAACCGAAGAAACCGATGCCTGGGGTGCCGCAGATGCAGATGCATTACTGTCGGTAATTCGAGATCATGGCTGGACAGCCAAACATGTAGTGATCACCGGTGGTGAGCCCTGCATTCATGATTTAACGTCGCTGACCGAAACGCTGCAACAGGCCGGATTTAGTTGCCAGATTGAAACCAGCGGTACCCATACCGTGCGTTGCAGTGCAGAAACCTGGGTGACCGTTTCACCTAAAGTGAATATGCGTGGCGGCTATGATGTGCTGAATCAGGCACTGGTGCGGGCCGATGAGATCAAACATCCGGTTGGACGTCAGCGTGATATTGATGCACTGGATGAACTGCTGGCAACGCTGAACGACGATAAAAAACGGGTTATTGCCCTGCAGCCCATCAGTCAGAAAGCCGATGCCACTCGTTTGTGTATTGAAACCTGCATTGCCCGTAACTGGCGTTTATCCATGCAGACGCATAAGTATTTGAATATTGCCTGAGTACCGCGCCCTGCGGTAGATGTAAAAACACGCCCATAAAAGGGCGTGTAATATTCAGCAGGGGATTCAGTCAAATACTGGACTAATTTTCCCCATTCAGACCATTCAGCTTATTTAGAAACGTCAGTACCGAAGTATTTCACTGAAATTTTCTGGTACGTCCCGTCGTTCTGAATCTCAGTCAGCGCTTTATCAATCGCGGCTTTAAACTGTGGATTTCCTTTTTCAAACAAAATACCGACTTTCTCAGCATTATCCAGAGTGGCAACAATTTTCACTGGTGCATCCGGGCGCTGTTTTTTGAAGTCGAGGAATGACAGGTTATCGTTAATAGTGGCATCGGAACGCCCCTGTACCACCAGGTCAATGGACTGGTTAAAACCATCGGTTGCCACGATATCCGCATGATGATCACGAGCCAACTGTGCATAGTTACTGGTCAGGGAGTGTGCAGATTTCTTACCTTTCAGATCATCAAAGCTTTTAATCGAGTCATTATCCTCACGCACGATTAATGCAGCTTTCGAATTCAGATACGGTTGGGAGAAATCATATTTTGCCTGACGTTCCGGGGTAATGGAAACCTGGTTAATGACCGCATCATAGCGTTTTGCATCCAGACCCGCGATCAGGCCATCCCATTTACTTTCAACGAATTCGGCTTTCACATTCAGACGTTTCGCCACTTCACGACCAATCTCAACGTCAAACCCGGTTAATTTCCCGGAAGCATCATGAAAAGCAAACGGAGGGTAAGTGCCTTCAGAACCAAATTTTAATACACCGGCAGACTGTACTTTTGCCAGTTCATCGGCGGCCAGAGCGCTGCCGGAAAAACCGATCATCCCTGCCAGCAGTACGGTGGTAATTGTTTTCATTGTTATGACTCCTGAATGGTTAATGATGTTGTATTAATGCTGATAGTTAAATTTCCCACGAATCGGGAAGGGTTTCAGTCAGTGTGGAAATAAAGGCTCTGGTACGGGATTTCTGTGCCTGGGTGAAAATCGCCTGTGCGCTGCCGGTTTCCACAATCTCACCGGATTCCAGGAACACCACCTGCTGCGCGATATTGGCTGCCAGACGTAAATCATGGGTTGCCATCAACATGGTGGTGCCTTCTTTAGCCAGTTGGCGTAGTACTTCCACCACTTCAAGAGCCAGTTCCGGGTCCAGCGCTGATGTTGGTTCGTCGCACAGTAATACTTTTGGTGAAGGTGCCAGCGCACGGGCAATCGCCACACGCTGCTGCTGACCACCGGAAAGGTTGGCAGGCCAGGCATCACGTTTGTGCAGCATACCTACTTTATCCAGCAACTCTTCGGCACGCGCCCGTGCCTGTTTTAGTGGCTGTTTATGAACCGTCACCAGCCCTTCGGTGATGTTGTCTATGACGTTCAGATGCGGAAACAGCTGAAAGTTTTGGAACACCATCCCGGTTTGCGGGCAAATACGGGCGATATCCTTTCTGCTGGCCTTGCCGCTACCATCAAAAACAATCTTCTCTTTACCGATAGTCAGCTCGCCACGCTGGGGGACTTCCAGCAAATTAATGCAACGTAACAGGGTACTTTTACCGCTCCCGGAAGGACCAATCAGGGCGGTGACGCCCCCTTCATTAATGTTCAGGTTAATCCCGTTCAGAACCAGGTTGTCCCCGAATTTTTTCTCAATGTCGGACAACGTTATCATTATCTTGATCCTTCGCTACGCCTGTATTTTCCAGTTTTTTCTCCAGCCGGGTTTGTAGGGCCGAGAGCACTGAACTGATAAGTAAATAAACCACGGCTGCTTCGGTATACAGAATCAGCGGTTGATAGGTCACGGCAGCAATACGCTGTGCCGCCAGGAACAGTTCCGGCACGGTGATTACCGATGCCAGAGAGGTATCTTTTACCAGTGAAATAAAGGTGTTGGATAACGGTGGCACCGCAATACGTGCTGCCTGTGGAATAATGACCCGGCGCAATGCCTGGGTCCAGCTCATACCAATGGAGTGCGCGGCTTCCCACTGACCTTTAGGCACAGAAAGCAGGGTGGCGCGAATAATCTCTGATGTATAAGCGCCGATATTCAGCGTAAAGCCGATAACGGCCGCCGGAAATGCATCCAGGGTAATGCCCACATTTGGCAGGGCGTAGAAGATCAAAAACAGTTGTACCAGCAGTGGTGTACCACGAATCAGCCAGACATAAAAACGCACAATACTTTGCAGCGGTTTTGGGCCATACAGGCGGATCAGCGCCACAATAAAACCGAGAGAAAGCCCCAGAATAAAGGCGATCAGCGTTAGTGGAATGGTAAAAGTCACTCCGGCGTAAAGCATTGGCCAGAATGAATCAATTGCTAAATTAAGCCATGAGGGCACGAGATACCTTCTCTTCGTCAGTTATGCTGAATATTAACCAGTGGCAAGAGATTATCATGAACGCAAAAACCGTCTATATAGCGTAATGAACTGGTATATAACGAAAAGTGATATGCGATTTAATCGCTAAGCTAAAGAAGTGTATTAAATATAAACGGTATTGGCAGAGATGCGATATTTTCAACACGCCAGAAAGCTAATGCTATCCGTTTGTGTATTGAAACCTGCATTGCCCGTAACGGGTGTTTATCCATGCAGACGCATAAGTATTTGAATACCGCCTGAGATAAACAGGCAAATCATGTTGTTCACATAAAAAAATGCCCGGTATCGCACACCGGGCATTTTTTATCGGTCAGTTAGCTCGCAGGCAATTATTTACCTTGCTGCGCTTTCCATGCTTCATGTGCAGACTGAATTTCTTTCTTCGCTGCAGCTGCGTCTTCAAAACCGTTCAGCTCAACTTTTTTACGGTTGTCTGGCAGTTGTTTGTATACGCGGAAGAATGCCTGTAAACGTTCCTGCTCAATTTTTGGCAGGTCGCTGACAGATTTAATATCGTCATAAGTTGGGTCGATATCGCTGGCAGGAACGGCAACGATTTTGTCATCTGACTCGCCGCCATCAATCATTTTCAGTACGCCGATTGGGCGCAGTTTGATCAGTGTACCGGTTGCCATTGGTGCGCGGGTATAATAGATAACGTCCAGCGGGTCATTGTCACCACCCAGAGACTGGGTCAGGGAACCGTAGTTTGCCGGGTAAGCAACAGGCATAGACTGGAAACGATCTGCAATAATGAAGCCGGTTTTTGCATCGGTTTCATATTTGATATTGCCACCAGCTGGGATTTCGGTCAGCGCATAGATCTCTTCAGGCGAGTTTTCCGGCTGTGGGAAATCCAGAACATTAATGGTGCCAGCCTGAGCGTAAGCAGAAAAAGCCAGAGCAATTACAGAAAGTTTACTGAACAGTTTCATTGAGATTTTCTCGATCTTTATGAGTGAGCCGACACCATAAAAAGAGAATGTGACAGGTAAATTACAAAAGTAAAAAAGTATGTAACTGTAACCAGAAATACACAGAGGTGGATGTTTTAGCAGCAAGGCGGAAGTAATTCAAACAGACCCGTAACGACAATAAATAAAATGTGTTACAGGCCTGCAAGCGGATTAGCCGCGATAAACGCAGCCTGCAGTACAAGTCTCTTTCACCATTACTGCACTTAGCAAAGGCAGAACCGGTTTCATTTGTTGCCAAATCCAGGCAGACAATACTTCACTGGTTGGATTCTCAAGACCAGGAATATCATTCAGGTAGTGGTGATCCAGGCGGTCGTAAATGGGTTTAAACGCGGCTTTAATTTCGGAGAAGTCAATTACCCAACCGGTATGTGGATCAACGTCACCAGTGACTTCCAGACGAACCATAAAAGAGTGCCCATGCAGCCGGCCACACTTATGTCCGTCAGGAACATGTGGCAAACGGTGAGCAGCTTCGAATTGAAAATCTTTAAACAGCGTGGTGGCCATGGTTACATCTCTGTCCTGATAGTTAAAACCGCGGAAGGATACCGGAAAATGGTTTTTTTCGCATCCCTTTCACCGGGGCAGTGGTTGTTTAAAGTGTAAGCTAAAAATTAATAATTTTAATTTATTGATTAGTAAGATAATTATTAATCTGTTTTGCCAGTAAGTTATATTCATAAAACTGTTTAGTCGTTTTGGTTATTAATTATTGCCAACCTTTATTTAATGGTTACTCTGCTTGCCTTTACCCTGTCAGCTAACAAATCTCCGACACTGGAATTTTTGACGCAATGACGACTCAGGCACCTTTAAATATGCTCCCGCTGAATCCTGACCAGCTTACCCGCTTGCAGGCTGCAACCAGCGATTATTCTCCCACTCAGTTAGCATGGCTTTCCGGCTATTTCTGGGGACTGGTAAACCAGACTCCGGGCGCTGCTGCCGGTACAACGGTTGCGACTGCCGCACCGGTTCAGGCTGAAGTTCCCTCCATTACATTGATTTCTGCTTCACAAACGGGAAATGCCCGTCGTCTGGCAGAGCAGTTACGCGATGATCTGCAGGCCGCAGAACTGAAAGTGAATCTGGTCAGTGCTGGCGATTATAAATTTAAGCAGATTGCGCAGGAAAAACTGCTGGTGATAGTCACTTCCACTCAGGGGGAAGGGGAACCGCCGGAAGAGAGCGTGGCACTGCATAAATATC
>Ga0157359_1000685_pt1 | contig 12723 bp, 7 predicted proteins | sample AttcapACBM3_FD_111482 | JGI IMG/M metagenome (GOLD analysis project Ga0157359, IMG submission 111482) | Fungus gardens microbial communities from leaf cutter ant in Botucatu, State of São Paulo, Brazil - Atta capiguara ACBM3 | ecosystem: Host-associated > Fungi > Mycelium > Unclassified ...
CAAACTGACCCTTGAACGGGCAAAAGCATCGGGTCACAGCGATGCCGTCGCTCAACGTGAAGCTGCAACTGAAACCAGTGCAGCACTGGGCTTTATCTCCGCCATTGGTGCATTGGGAGGATTCTTTATCCCACAAACCTTTGGCATTTCACTGAGCCTGAGCGGTTCACCTGCCGGAGCGATGAAAGTCTTTCTGGTGTTCTACCTGGTATGTATTGCGATTACCTGGCTGGTTTATGGCCGTAAAAACAATAACTAAGAGTGGGAAACCTATTTCCATTTTGGAGCATGTCGTATGAGTAAGTTTTTGGATCGTTTACGTTATTTCAAACAACTGGCAGAACCTTTCTCTGGGGAGCACGGACAGACCTTAAATACTAACCGTGACTGGGAAGATGGTTACCGCAGTCGCTGGCAACATGACAAAATTGTGCGCTCCACTCATGGCGTTAACTGTACCGGTTCCTGTAGCTGGAAAATTTACGTCAAAAATGGCCTGGTGACCTGGGAAACCCAGCAAACTGATTATCCGCGTACCCGCCCTGATCTACCTAACCATGAACCTCGGGGTTGCCCGCGTGGCGCCAGTTATTCCTGGTATCTGTACAGTGCCAATCGCCTGAAATATCCGCTGATGCGTAAAAATTTGCTGAAATTATGGCGACAGGCAAAAGTGCGTCACAGCGATCCGGTACTGGCCTGGCAATCTATTGTGGAAGATCCACAGCAGACACAGAGTTACAAAAGCGCCCGAGGACGTGGTGGCTTTGTGCGTTCCAGTTGGCAGGAAGTAAATGAACTGATTGCCGCATCAAATATTTATACTGCAAAGACCTTTGGTCCTGACCGTATTGTCGGTTTCTCTCCGATCCCGGCAATGTCGATGGTTTCTTACGCTTCCGGTGCCCGCTACCTCTCACTGATTGGCGGCACCTGTTTGAGTTTTTACGACTGGTATTGCGATTTGCCTCCGGCATCACCAATGACCTGGGGTGAACAGACCGACGTACCAGAATCAGCTGACTGGTATAACTCGGCCTATATCATTGCCTGGGGCAGTAACGTGCCGCAGACCCGTACGCCGGATGCTCACTTCTTTACCGAAGTGCGCTACAAAGGCACCAAAACCGTTGCAGTAACTCCCGATTATGCTGAAATCGCCAAATTGTGTGACCAGTGGTTAAGCCCGAAACAGGGTACCGACAGTGCGCTGGCAATGGCTATGGGGCATGTGATGTTGACGGAATTCCACCAGAAGCGACAGGTGGAATATTTCCAGAATTACGTGCGTACCTATACCGATATGCCAATGTTGGTATTACTGGAGCCACGCACAGAAGGTTATTACGCTGCCGGGCGTATGCTGCGTGCCAGTGATCTGGTGGATGGATTAGGGCAGGAAAATAATCCGGAATGGAAAACCATCGCCATTAATCAGCGCAACGGTGAGTTGGTGGCACCGCAAGGTTCTATCGGTTATCGCTGGGGTGAAAAAGGTAAGTGGAATCTGGAACAACGCGACGGTAAAAATCAGCAGGAAGTTGAACTGCAACTGAGTCTGTTGGGGCAACATGATGAACTGGTCGATGTTGGTTTTCCTTACTTTGGTGGCACGGAAGTACAGGATTTCAGCACCGTCACCCTGGATGAAATTCTGCTGCATAAACTGCCGGTGAAACGTCTGCAACTGGCCGATGGCAGCACAGCGCTGGTGACCAGCGTATACGATCTGACAATGGCGAACTATGGAGTTGAACGCGGGCTGAACGATGCCAATTGTGCTGCTTCTTATGATGAAGTGAAAGCTTACAGCCCGGCATGGGCCGAGAACATCACTGGCGTACCACTGCAGAATATTATCCGTATTGCCCGTGAATTTGCCGAAACTGCAGAGAAAACCCGTGGCCGCTCCATGATTATTGTGGGTGCAGGGCTGAACCACTGGTATCACATGGATATGAACTACCGTGGACTGATCAATATGCTGATCTTCTGCGGTTGCGTGGGACAAAGCGGTGGTGGCTGGGCGCACTATGTCGGTCAGGAAAAACTGCGGCCACAAACTGGCTGGCAACCGCTGGCTTTTGGTCTGGACTGGCAGCGTCCGCCACGTCATATGAACGGTACATCCTTCTTCTATAACCATTCCAGTCAGTGGCGTTATGAAAGCCTGAAAACCGATGAACTGTTATCGCCTCTGGCGGATAAATCGCGTTATCACGGTAGCCTGATTGATTTTAACGTACGTGCCGAACGGATGGGCTGGTTACCGTCTGCGCCACAACTCAATACCAATCCACTTAATCTGGCAGAGAAAGCAAAAATCGCCGGAGTTTCTCCGGTGGAGTACACCGTTGCGGGTCTGAAGGACGGTTCACTGCGCTTTGCTGCGGAACAACCGGATGCTCCGCAAAACTATCCGCGTAACCTGTTTGTCTGGCGTTCCAATCTGCTGGGGTCATCCGGTAAAGGTCATGAGTATCTGCTGAAATACCTGCTGGGTACGGAAAGTGGCGTGCTGGGGAAAGATCTGGCGGAGCAGGGAGCAGCAAAACCGGAAGAAGTGGAATGGCAGGATAATCCTGCTACCGGAAAACTGGATCTGGTGGTGACGCTCGATTTCCGTATGTCCAGCACCTGTCTGTATTCCGATATCGTGTTGCCAACTGCGACCTGGTATGAAAAAGACGATATGAATACATCGGATATGCATCCGTTTATTCACCCACTTTCGGCAGCGGTTGATCCGGCCTGGGAATCCCGCAGTGACTGGGAAATCTACAAAGGCATTGCGAAAAGTTTCTCTGAATTGTGTGTTGGGCATCTGGGCACGGAAACCGATGTGGTGACTCTGCCAATACAACACGACTCTGCCGCCGAACTGGCACAGCCGCTGGATGTACAGGACTGGCATAAAGGCGAGTGCGACCTGATTCCGGGGAAAACAGCACCGCATATTATTGCTGTTGAGCGCGATTACCCGGCAACGTATGAACGTTTTACTTCTCTGGGACCGCTGCTCGATAAGCTGGGGAATGGGGGGAAAGGCATCAATTGGAATACGCAAAACGAAATCGAACTGCTGAAAAAACTTAACTACGTCAAGGCGGATGGCCCGGCAGTGGGGCGGCCTAATATCTCCAGCGCCATTGATGCTGCGGAAGTTATTCTTTCGCTGGCACCGGAAACCAATGGTCAGGTGGCAGTAAAAGCCTGGCAGGCACTGGGTGAATTTACCGGTCGCGATCACACTCATCTGGCGCTGAATAAAGAAGATGAAAAAATTCGCTTCCGTGATATTCAGGCGCAACCACGAAAAATTATCTCCAGCCCGACCTGGTCAGGTCTGGAAGATGAACATGTCTCTTATAACGCCGGATATACCAACGTTCACGAACTGATTCCGTGGCGTACCTTAAGTGGTCGCCAGCAGTTGTATCAGGATCACCAGTGGATGCGTGATTTCGGTGAAAGTTTGCTGGTTTATCGTCCACCGATTGATACACGTACTGTGCAACCGCTGTTGAATCGCAAACCAAACGGCAATCCTGAAATGGCGCTGAACTTTATTACGCCGCACCAGAAATGGGGGATTCACTCCACCTACAGTGAAAACCTGTTGATGCTGACGTTATCGCGTGGTGGTCCGATTGTCTGGATCAGTGAAGACGATGCGAAACAGTTGGGTATTGCTGATAACGACTGGATTGAAGCCTTTAATGCCAATGGTGCGCTGACGGCCAGGGCGGTGGTTAGCCAGCGTGTTCCGGCGGGAATGACCATGATGTACCACGCCCAGGAACGCATCGTGAACATTCCAGGGTCCGAAACCACCGGACAGCGCGGCGGTATTCATAACTCGGTTACCCGAGTCTGTCCAAAACCGACGCATATGATTGGGGGCTATGCCCAGCTGGCTTATGGCTTTAACTATTACGGCACTGTCGGTTCCAACCGTGATGAATTTGTGGTGGTAAGAAAAATGAACAACGTTAACTGGCTGGATGGTGAAGGCAACGATGAGTGCCAGGGCAGTCAGCAGGAGGCAGGCAAATGAAAATTCGTTCACAAGTTGGCATGGTGCTGAACCTGGATAAATGTATTGGCTGCCACACCTGTTCGGTGACCTGTAAAAACGTTTGGACCAGTCGTGAAGGCATGGAATATGCCTGGTTCAATAATGTGGAAAGTAAACCTGGTCAGGGTTTTCCACACGCGTGGGAAGATCAGGATAAATGGAAAGGTGGCTGGATCCGTAAGATCAACGGCAAACTGGAACCACGGATGGGTAGCCGGGTTAGCGTACTGTCGAAAATCTTTGCCAACCCGCATGTGCCGGAGCTGGATGATTATTACGAACCTTTTGATTTCGATTATCAGCATCTGCATAACGCACCATCCGGTAAGCATCAGCCGATTGCCCGTCCACGTTCGCTGATTACCGGCGAACGGATGAAGAAAGTTGAAAACGGGCCAAATTGGGAAGAAATCCTGGGCGGTGAATTCAGCAAACGTTCGCAGGATACCAACTTTAACAACATACAGAAGGAGATGTACGGCCAGTTTGAAAACACCTTCATGATGTATCTGCCACGTTTGTGCGAACACTGCCTGAATCCGGCCTGCGTCGGAACCTGTCCAAGTGGTGCCATCTACAAACGTGCAGAAGATGGCATTGTGCTGATTGATCAGGATAAATGCCGTGGCTGGCGTATGTGCCTGACCGGTTGTCCGTATAAGAAAATTTACTTCAACTGGAAAAGCGGCAAATCGGAGAAATGTATTTTCTGTTATCCGCGTATTGAATCCGGTGCGCCAACTGTCTGTTCTGAAACCTGTGTCGGACGTATTCGTTACCTCGGTGTGTTGTTGTATGACGCGGATCGTATTGAACAGGCGGCAGCGGTGGAGAAGGAACAAGATCTCTACCAAAGTCAGTTAGATATCTTCCTTGATCCCCATGATCCGGAAGTCATTGAGCAGGCATTAAAAGACGGTATTCCTCAGAGCGTGATTGATGCTGCCCAGCGCTCACCGGTTTACAAAATGGCGATGGACTGGAAGCTGGCTTTACCACTGCATCCGGAATATCGCACCCTGCCAATGGTGTGGTACGTGCCGCCATTGTCACCAATTCAGTCAGTGGCTGATGCCGGACAACTGGCTCATAACGGGGTACTGCCGGATGTGGAAAGCTTACGTATTCCGGTGCAATACCTGGCGAATCTGCTGACAGCGGGAGATACCGCGCCGGTATTACGTGCGCTGAAACGGATGCTGGCCATGCGTCACTATAAACGGGCTGAAACGGTGGACGGAACCCACGATATCAGTGCACTGGAACAGGTTGGTCTGACCGAAGCTCAGGCACAGGAGATGTATCGTTATCTGGCGATTGCCAACTATGAAGATCGCTTTGTCATTCCATCCAGCCATCGTGAACTGGCTCGTGAAGCCTTCCCGGAAAGTAAGGGCTGTGGCTTCAGTTTTGGTGATGGCTGCCACGGTAGTGATGTGAAATTTAATTTGTTTAACAGCCGTCGTATTGATGCCATTGATGTTTCCGGTAAAACCCATCAGCAGGGAGAAACATCATGATCTCTTTACGTATTATTGCCCGCTTGCTGGATTATCCGCAGCAGGATCTTTTTGATCACCAGCATGAGTTGCTGGATTCTCTGACAGAGGCTGACGAACTGAATCAGCAACAAAAAGCGTCACTGGCTGATTTTATTCGTCAGTACGTGGATCGTCCGTTACTGGATCTGCAGGCAGATTATTGCGAATTGTTCGATCGTGGTCGATCGACATCTTTACTGTTATTTGAACATGTACATGGCGAGTCGCGTGATCGCGGTCAGGCGATGGTGGATCTACTGGCACAGTATCGTGCTGATGGTCTGGAGCTGGATGCCCGTGAACTGCCGGATTATCTGCCGCTGTATCTGGAATACTTGGCACAGGGAGAAAAGGGGCGCGTTAGTCGGGGATTGCAGGATATTGCACCGATTCTGGCATTGTTGTCTGCCCGACTGGAGCAGCGTGGCAGTATTTATGCGCAGCTGTTTCCGTTACTGCTGGCGTTGTCTGGCAGTGACGCTAATGCGCAGGCTCTGCAGCCACAGGTTGCTAAAGAAGTCCGGGACGATACACCACAGGCACTGGATGCGGTGTGGGAGGAAGAACAGGTGTCGTTTATTGCCCGTATGAATCCGCAGGGTGAAGGCTGTTCAGCCACATATCAGCGCCGTTTTTCCGGGGCGGTGGCTCCGCAATATCTTGATGTATCGACATTCAGCCAGGTGAGGGGAGAGTAAGTCATGCAATATTTAACCATGTTCTTTTTTGATATTTACCCTTATCTGGCAGGGGCTGTTTTTCTGCTGGGGAGCTGGCTGCGTTATGACTATGGGCAGTACAGCTGGCGGGCAGGTTCCAGCCAGATGCTCAGTAAAAAGGGGATGAGACTGGCATCCAATCTGTTCCATGTAGGGATTATTGGTATTTTACTGGGACATTTTGTCGGCCTGTTAACACCGCACTGGGTGTACGAATCTTTTCTGTCGATTGCCGCCAAACAGAAACTGGCGATGATTGCCGGTGGTGTTTGTGGGGCTATGACGCTGGCGGGCGGCTGTATGTTGGTGAAACGTCGTCTGACCAATCCGCGTGTACGTGCCACCAGTAGTTTTGCCGATATTATGATTCTGATTTTGCTGGTGGTGCAGGCAACGTTAGGTCTGCTGACGATTCCGTTTTCTGCCCAACATATGGATGGTTCGGAGATGATGAAACTGGTTGGATGGGCGCAGGCCGTAGTGACATTCCATGGCGGTGCATCGCAGCATTTGGAGGGTGTGGCATTTATTTACCGTCTGCATATGGTGTTGGGGATGACGTTGTTTCTGCTATTCCCGTTCTGCCGGTTGGTGCATATTTGGAGTGCGCCGTTTGAGTATTTGACTCGTCGTTATCAGTTGGTGCGTAATCGTCGGTAAAATTTACTGGTTACTGGTTACTGGTTACTGGTTACTGGTTGCTGTGAGTTGAGGGGCGGGGAATATCTGCGGTGGTGCTGCCGGATGTCCTCGCGCCGCTTACGCGGTACCTTCGGTTCCGGCAGATGGCCTCACGGACCGGAAGGAGCAGGCGTCCCTACCTGAACCTTCCTGACAGCAACATCCCTGTTGCTGTCTCCTGGCCATCTGCCTCCACCTCAGCGCTGCGGATTATCCGTCATCCCCACCGCAGATATTCCCTTTTTATTCAGTGAATCAAGGGATTAGAGTGAATGGAAGTCAGGAAGTCAGGAAGTCAGGAAGTCAGGAAGTCGTCAGCGGCGTAATGATGTAGCAAAGTTTATCTTGTTTGCTGTATCTAGCTCGATTGGTTGACGGTATTTCTGTATGGGATGAAGAATCATTTGATACAAGCCACCTTACATTAGGTGGCTTGTTTTCTTATGGAGATAAATCGGGATTGAATAATTGACCGTTAGACCAGAGCCTTCAGGCGGTAGATCCACTCCAGTGCCTGGCGTGGTGACAGGGAATCCGGGTCCAGATCTTCAAGTGCTTCTACTGCGGGTGGTATTTCTGTTTCTTCCACCAGTAGTTGTAATTGTGATCCATCAGCTTTGGTAGCGGCAGCGCTGCCGGAAAGGTTTTCCAGCTCTTTCAGCTTTTGTCTTGCCCGTTTAATCACCTCTTTAGGCACACCCGCCAGTGCTGCAACCGCCAGGCCGTAACTTTTGCTGGCGGCTCCATCCTGTACGCTGTGCATAAAGGCGATGGTATCACCGTGTTCCACTGCATCCAGATGCACATTGGCAACGCCTTCAATTTGATCAGGTAGAGTGGTCAGTTCGAAGTAGTGGGTGGCAAACAGTGTCATGGCTTTAATGCGGGTTGCCAGGTTTTCCGCACAGGCCCAGGCCAGTGACAGACCATCATATGTGGAGGTACCACGTCCGATTTCATCCATCAGCACCAGACTGTACTCGGTAGCGTTATGCAGGATATTGGCGGTTTCGGTCATTTCCACCATAAAGGTGGAGCGGCCGGATGCCAGATCATCCGCGGCCCCAACACGGGTAAAGATGCGATCCACAGGACCAATCACCGCTTTTTCTGCCGGAACAAAACTACCAATGCAGGCCATGAGAGTGATTAATGCAGCCTGTCGCATATAGGTACTTTTACCACCCATATTCGGCCCGGTAATAATCAGCATCCGGCGCTGTGGTGACAGGTTGAGTGGGTTAGCAATAAACGGCTCTTTCAGTACCTGTTCCACCACCGGATGACGTCCCCCGGTCAGTTGAATACCGGGTTTATCACTCAGCGTTGGGCAATGGTAATTCAGTGTCCAGGCCCGTTCGGCCAGGTTATTCAAGACATCCAGTTCGGCCAGTGCTGCAGCGCTGATTTGCAGGGCTTCCAGATGAGGAAGAAGCAGATCAAACAGTTCTTCGTAGAGCGCTTTTTCCAGTGACAGGGCTTTGCCTTTAGAGGTTAATACCTTGTCTTCGTACTCTTTCAGCTCCGGAATAATATAGCGTTCAGCATTTTTCAGTGTCTGACGGCGAACATAGTTAATCGGCACCAGATGGCTTTGACCACGACTGACCTGAATGTAATAACCGTGAACCGCATTGAAGCCGACTTTCAGGGTATCCAGTCCCAGTTTTTCGCGTTCGCGAATTTCCAGTTTATCCAGATAATCAGTCGCACCATCGGCCAGTGCCCGCCATTCATCCAGTTCTTCGTTATAGCCTGGGGCGATCACGCCACCATCACGTACCAGTACCGGAGGAGTTTCAATAATGGCACGTTCCAGCAGATCCCGCAGATCGCTGAACTCACCCATTTGATCACGCAAAGTTGGCAGATGACCGGCATCATTGTTTGCCAAAACCTGATGTAATGCAGGCAGTTGCTGGAAAGCATGACGCATACGGGCAAGGTCGCGTGGACGGGCCGTGCGCAGAGCCAAGCGCGCCAGAATACGCTCCAGATCACCGACCTGACGCAGCAGTGGGGACAGCTCATCAGTCACATCCTGCAAAGCGGCAATACTTTGCTGGCGCCGGGTAATAACTTTGCTATTACGACTTGGGGTATGCAGCCAGCGTTTTAACATGCGGCTACCCATTGGTGTGACGGTTTTATCCAGCACTGATGCCAGGGTGTTTTCAATTCCACCGGAAAGATTCTGGGTAATTTCCAGATTACGTCGGGTGGCGGCATCCATAATGATGCTGTCCTGCTGGCGTTCCATGGTCAGGGAACGGATATGCGGCAGAGAGGTTCGCTGGGTGTCTTTGACGTATTGCAACAGACATCCGGCAGCACGTAGTGCCTGGTGAGCCTGTTCGACACCAAAACCATTCAGATCGCGAGTACCAAATTGCAGATTCAGTTGCTGGCGGGCAGTATCCAGCTCAAATTCCCATAACGGGCGACGACGCAGACCACGACGGTTTTCAATCAGCGACATGGCCGCAAAATCTTCCGGATACAACAATTCGGCAGGATTGGTGCGTTGCAGTTCTGCTGCCATGGTTTCCAGATCATCCGGTTCCGCAAGACGAAAACGACCGGAGCTGATATCCAGAGTGGCATAGCCAAAACCGCGCGCGTTCTGCCAAATAGCAGCCAGTAAATTATCCTGGCGCTCCTGGAGCAAAGCTTCATCACTGATGGTACCAGGGGTAACAATGCGTACCACTTTACGCTCTACCGGGCCTTTACTCAGTGCGGGATCACCAACCTGCTCACAAATTGCAACCGACTCTCCCAGTTGCACCAGTTTTGCCAGATAGTTTTCTACCGCATGATGAGGAACGCCCGCCATTGGGATGGGTTCACCTGCAGAAGCGCCGCGTTTAGTCAGTGAGATATCCAGTAACTGTGATGCTTGTTTGGCATCGTCATAAAACAGCTCATAGAAATCCCCCATACGATAAAACAGCAAAATATCCGGATGTTCAGCTTTTAATCGAAGGTACTGCTGCATCATGGGGGTATGGCCAGAGAAGTCCATATCTTTAGATTCTTTCATAGTGATTTTGCTCGTTTGTAAAAGCTGACACCCAGTTTAATCATTGTAACTTCATAATGTTACAACAATCTTGATCTGAGTTGTTCGGATCGAAGGCGATATCTTACCACTGACTACAGGCAGGATTCATCCGTCGTTTCCGGCTTGTGAGACGGCTCGAAAGACGGAATAAGAGTGGCTGATTTTTCCTTTCATTGTTTCCGAAATCCTGTATGAATCGGTAAACTAACGAACATCTGTAGCGAGTGCATCATTGTGTATCGCTGATTGTTATAAAAACTGGAGACGTTATGCGTAAGTTGCAAATGGTGCTGTGCTCAGCAATTTTCTCAACCGTGTTATCAGGATGTGCTTCTTCTGATCCGGCAGAGAGTACACAGCAGGAAGCCGCGCCGATTTCTGAAGTATCTGCGCCAGATAATGCAGCAATGGAAGCGCCGGCAGTTGTGGCAGCAGCAGAGGACAATGTTGAACAGCCATCCCAACAGGTCAGTGAACCGGCTTTCGATCCAAATGACCCTTATAAAGTGACAACATTCACTGCTGAATTTAAGCAATTCACTTTAGGCGATATCGTTCCTGATTTGTATCGCACTAAACAATATGAGATCACCAACTGGAAAGTTCGTCATTTACCAGCACCTTCCACAGGTACTCACTGGACATATATGGGTGGGAACTATGTGTTAATCAGTAATGATGAAGGGAAAATCCTGGACGCGAAATCCGGCGATATCTACTACTAATTTCTAACCTCCCGCAGCAGCCTGTTTCTCTGAACTGTTGCGGGAGTGATTACCAGATAATGTAATCCCCTCTTTAATTCATCCCCGAGTCTGTTCTACCATCTGTTTACTGATTTTTTACATTTGGCAAAATGGATCCTCCCATGCGTTATCTGGCAACTCTTCTCCCTGCGGTTGTATTACTTTCGGCCTGTAGCAGCCAACCGAAACAGGCTGCGGCTGAATCACATGGCAATCCGTTCCACAGTAACGGCGGTTTTCTACTAAGCCCTGAACATGCCTCATCTTCTTTTCATGGCGATTTTGCTGATAACCAGGCAGCTAATGCTTTTATTGACAAAATGGTTATAAAACATGGATTTGAACGCCAACAGTTGCATGACATCCTGGGACAGGCAAAAAATCTGAACTGGGTTGTGCGTTTGATGGACAGACAGGCACCGAATCCGGTCACAAAACCAACCGGGCCAGTGAGACCGAATGGCGCATGGATTCGTTATCGCAATAAATTTATCACCCCGGATAACGTGCCGAATGGCGTGGCGTTCTGGAATAAATATCAGGATGAATTACAGCGCGCACAGCGCGTGTACGGGGTACCTCCAGAAATTATTGTTGGGATTATTGGTGTGGAGACGCGCTGGGGCAGAGTGATGGGGAAAACCCGCATTCTGGATGCCCTGGCAACGTTGTCGTTCAATTATCCTCGCAGAGCAGACTATTTCAGTAGTGAACTGGAAACCTTTTTGCTGATGGCGCGTGAAGAAGGGGATGATCCTTTATCCCTGCGTGGTTCTTATGCCGGTGCAATGGGATATGGTCAGTTTATGCCATCCGCCTTTAAAGAATATGCGGTTGATTTTAATGGGGATGCTCATATCAATTTGTGGGATCCCGTGGATGCGATTGGTAGTGTTGCCCATTATTTTCAGGCGCATGGTTGGGTAAGTGGAGGCACTGTCGCTGTACGGGCAAATGGACAGGTTCCTGACATAAAGAACGGATTTAATACGCATTACACCGTTTCGGAACTGAACGCATTGGGGTTATCGCCTTCTGTGCCGTTGAATAACAATCAGCAGGTGAGTCTGCTGAGATTTGATATGGGAACATCGTATCAATACTGGTATGGCTTACCGAATTTTTATGCCATTACCCGTTATAACCACAGCACACACTATGCGATGGCGGTCTGGCAATTAGGTGAAGCAGTAGGACGTGCCCGTCAGGGGCTATAACCGTTTCAACATAGCCAGAGCTGTAATTCATGTCTGGCTGTGCTGATTTAGGGGGAAGTTATTATGAAAGACTGGGATCCTGAACTGTACCGAAAGTTTGAAGCGGAACGAACTCGTCCGGCACAAGAACTTCTGCGTCGCATCCCTTTGGATAATGTTGGTTATGTTACTGATCTGGGATGTGGTCCGGGCAACAGTACGGAATTATTGTACAAAGCGTGGCCGGGGGCGAAGGTTACCGGGCTGGATAATTCCCCGGCAATGCTGGAAAAAGCACAACAGCGGTTACCTGATTGCACATTTGTTTATGACGACATTCGTCAGTGGTGCCCATCGCAGAAACAGGATGTGATTTATGCCAATGCGTCATTGCAGTGGCTGGATGAGCATCAAACGCTGTTTCCTCATCTGGTCAGTCAGTTAGCATCCAATGGCGTACTGGCTGTACAAATGCCAGATAATCTCGAACAACCCAGCCATTGTTTGATGAGTGATGTGGCACGACAGCCTCGCTGGGAGGACGTGATTCGTTTGGAAGATAGCCGGCCACCATTGCTGACGACAGAACAGTATTATGATTTGTTATGCCATGCCGGCTGTCAGGTGGATATCTGGCGTACCACTTATTATCACGTGATGCCATCACCGCAGGCCATTGTGGACTGGTTGCGTTCTAC
>Ga0157359_1000686_pt1 | contig 12712 bp, 7 predicted proteins | sample AttcapACBM3_FD_111482 | JGI IMG/M metagenome (GOLD analysis project Ga0157359, IMG submission 111482) | Fungus gardens microbial communities from leaf cutter ant in Botucatu, State of São Paulo, Brazil - Atta capiguara ACBM3 | ecosystem: Host-associated > Fungi > Mycelium > Unclassified ...
AAGATGGAATATCCAGATGGTTGCAGCACCGCCATAAGACATGTTGCAAGAAAGGTGGCCACTGTAGAAGGCAGGCTTGTATGATTTGGAGGTGGTTTCACTGTGGGGACATTATTTCTGGATGGGTGGACTTGCATGTGATAGACTCCTCCTATTGTGATACTTTTAATTCTCTCAAGAAGGCATTCATCTCTGCTCCTATCCTCACTCATTGAATTTCTAATGTTCAACTTATCATGGAAACTAATGCTTTTAACTGTGCTCTCACTGCAATCCTTTCTATTGTTAATAAAGAAAATAAAGTCCATCCAGTTGCCTTTCACTCTCACACTTTTACTATAGCAGAGTTAAACTACAATACATATGATAAGAAACTACTTGTTATTTTTGAAGCCTTCAAAATTTGGTAATATTATCTAGAAGGTCTAGCCTATCCCATCAATGTTGTCACAGATCACAAAAACCTTAAGTACTTTTCTACTACTAAGATATTGACCTAGAGGCAAGTGTGGTGGTCCAAGTACCTCTCTCAGTTCAACCTTGTCATTAGGTTCTGTTCTGGTTGTCTTGGTACCAAACTGGATACTCTTACTAGACAATGGGATATTTATCCTGAAGGGGGGAATACTGGCTACACCACAATCAATCCTCACAACTTTAAACCCATCTTTACACAACAATAATTTGCAGCCTCCATACTGATATACAACAATTCTGCAAGTCCTATGTCACTTGTATATGATCCAAGTGACAACATCACAAGCCCTATGGATCTCTCAAATAACTCCCTATCTCCAAATGACCATGGAATTCCATTTCTATGGACTTCATTAAAAAACTTCCATTATTCTTTGAATTTGACACTTTCTTGGTCATAGTTAACTGGCTCACCAAGCAGGCAATTTTTATCCCTGCCCATGACACCATTACATCTATGAACTTAGCACATCTGTTCATTCTTCATGTGTTCTCCAAACATGGTGTTCCTTCCCATGTCACTTCTGATAGAGGCTTAGAGTTTGTATCTAATTTTTTCTGTTCCTTAGATACTGCTCTAGACATGTGGCTTCACTTCTCTTCAGACTACCACCTTAAAGGTAATAAACAAACTGAATACACAAATCAGACTCTCGAGCAATATCTCTGTGTATATTATAATTACCAGTAAGACAACTGGTCTAAACTTCTACCTCTTGTGGAGTTTACCTACAATAATGCCCTAAGTGCTACTACCAGTGTTTCCCCATTTTTTGCTAATCAGAAATATTATCCAAACATCACTGTTCACTCTAAACATAATATTGCTTCTTTCCAAGCCCACAACTTTGCTATAGATCTCAATAAGTTATAGAGTATTCTTAAAGCTGAAATCTCTATGGTCTAACAGCGTTATCAGAAATCTGCTGATACACAATGTTCCCTCACTTCTGATTTCAAAGTAGGTGTCAAAGTCTTTGTCAAGGCTTAGTTCTTCTAGACTACTTGGTCTTCAAAAAAACTCTCTGAAAAATATCTTAGACCCTATGAAATCATTGCCCAGCTTAGTATACTATCATTCACCCTCTGTCTCCCAGAGTCTATGTACTCTATTCATCCAGTTTTCCATGTGTCCATACTCAAACCTACCATATCCAATTCCTTTTCTAAGAAAACACAACCAGCCCCTACTCTAGTTATAATTGATGAAGAACCCAAATATGAAATTTCTCAGATAGTAAACTCTAAAATCAATCACCAATAGGCATGCAAGCTCCTGTACAAGATAATCTGGCTAGGGTATAAAAACACTGAAGATGAATCTGAGTGAATCTCTACATTGGAACTCACTCATGCCTCTGACTTGGTATCCAATTTCTATATTGTATATCCTATGAAGCCTGGTCTACTCCCTTTGTCCTGATCATGCTGTTGTACTTGTCCCCTGCCTCTATACACTTTCTAATGGGGATTTCTTCATTAATTTCTTAGTATATTTGGTTTGCTTATTCTTATTAAACTTTTGCTTCTGCATACTTTTTGGGGTTTCTTTTCAAACTTTCAGACTTTTATTTTCATTTTCTTTCTTGACTTTCTTACTCACACATTTAGATTACAAAAAATAAAAATTAAAGATACTAAAAAAAACAAGACTACTATACTAACAGGAGGCAGATAATGGAGTTCCCTCCTCCTGACTTTCCCTAGGGCTATTCTTGGACCCCTCCTCTTCATCTCTATCTTTTTCAATCTCCCTCTCCTTTCTATAACCCCATAGATCCTCTTTTGAACCCCATCTCTGTTCTACCACAGCCCCAATCCTCTCTAATTGGGCTATATTCCTTTCTTGATTCTTTACCAAGTCCTGGAGGGACTTCCTGACTTCTTGGTACTTCTCCATGAGTTCTCAGAGTACTTTTTAAATAGCACTTAGAGCCCTGCCATATATAGAGATCATGACCAGAATATTGGTGTTTATGTGGGGGATACACTACTGCTTGATAGCAATGCATCTGATGCATGCAAGAGACTGGCTATAGAGGAGAATATTAGTAAAAAAAAATAAAACAAAAGAGAATTTTGTTATTCACCTTGAATTGTACACTAGACTATTCTGCCTAGTATGCCTACACCTCTCATAGGGGTTAGCACCCTCTATCTTGACCCTGATGTCCCTGCAGTACCTTGCTGGCTGTTTTCCTTTAGCCTTCTTGGAAGGCTAGTAGTCTCTATTATCTTCTGGGAGGACTTTCTTATGCTTAGATCTCTTAGTGCCCTCCAAAATGGTAGCATCCTCTGCTAGCACCTCATCCCAGAGCTATTGAAGGTACTCCAACATTCTATTCCTCTTCTTCTTCTCTTCCACAATCCTCCTCTTGGCTTCCTCCCTTACTTTTGTTACAAACTTCATTCAGCTTGTATCTCCACAACTAGTGGACAGATTTTCACAAACTAAGTTGCACTGTAAAGCCCAAAATAAGAGCTATCTGCACATATGTGGGATATACAAAAGTGACAACAAACAACTGAGATATCAGGTCATCAGTAACTATGAAATCTTCATTTGCTAATATCTTATGAACAGCTGGACAGATTCACACAATTGAACTTGTGTTGGAAAGTGCTCATCAAACTGTTTCTAATGATATATAGTATATTACATAGTGATGAGTATTCATAGAAATACAAGCATATCAATATAGTGATATAATTAGTTATCTTTTAAAATTAGCCTGACAGCTGCTATGACGGATATATATACTTCTGTATCTAAAAATTAGACCTTAGACTTAATAACATCAATTTACATCAATTATTCCTGTTGATACTACTCATCACCTATTATTATTATTTCCTTATACTGAACCTCTGAAACACCATGAAGTTTAAGCATTACAACCAGTGAGTAGCTCATTTGTGATAGCTTTGGCCTCTGCTTCTTTTATTACCTTCTGAGCTGCATGCTTAGCTCAACATGACTTTGCTACTTCTTCTAATTGGATCAAGAGCCACTGCTTCTCCTTGTATCTCTACTGCATTTCTTACTGCTGCTTTTTGAGCACTTTGACATTGTTTTGGGAGATGTCAGAGTGAATGGGGGATGATATAGTGATATAGAGGAAAAGACAAAAATTTCTTTCTGTTTATATATTGTTGACCTAGGTACCATCACAGGATTTTTGGATAATTTTAATAAGACTTTGAATAAACTCAATAGGATCTTGAAGGCTCAGTTCTAAGGGAGAAATACTGTTATATGCCAAGTCTACTTGTCTAGGCAGCTATCTTACTCACAACATACCTCACAGCAGTAATACAGTCATCCAAGTATTCTATCTTCCATGACAGAGATACTCTTATCTGACTCAGCCTTCCATAGTGAAGTCATTCTCAACACTTAAACCTCTGCTTGGGGCAATAGGGGCTATACTACTGAAACCCCAAGCATCTCCTATAGTATGTACCAGTGTGTAAGACTAGTAGTTACATTGTAATTTACTAGTCTGATAATTGATGAAGATAACTTTTATTGAACTTGATCCTCAGTATTCAACAGCAACATACCAAATCAGCACTCACTCTCATCTCAGATTTTTTCCTCTTATCTGAAGTTGTGACCACATAGCAGACAGATGGCACAGCATACAAGCTGAAGCCAAGGTTATTCTACAAGTCTGCATATCTCTGAGCCCATCTCACAAACTTTCACCCCCAGTGTGAACCATGCCTGACATCTGTCCAAACTCCAGTTATCCAAAATCTTGATCACATGATGCATAGGCTAGATACAATGACATCTATTAAAGCTAAGATCAACCTATCTGCATTTATCTGATCCTGTCCTTACCAAAGCTTTTATCTGAACTCTGTCTTTTGTGCAATCATTACAGATAAAACTAGCAAGTGTGAATTGTCTCTGACACTAGTATTGCATAGTTCTTGTTACATCCTAGCATAATCTCTTTTCTACTTAATCCCTGCCAGCAAATGAGGGAAGAGATGTTATCAATGAGTTAGGATGAATATAGCCAGAATAGAATGTGACAATGGATCAAAGTTTAAAAGAGATAAGTGCTGATGTAATGTATTGCTGTAGAACACTAGAGATTGAGTTTACTTAAATATTTATTTATAAGACTAGTGAATTATAGTGTAACTACTAATCTTATATATAAGAAAGATTAATAGAAAATGCTCAGGAGTTTCAGAGTATAACTCTGAGCAGAGGTTTTAGTGATGAAACACTGAAAGAGATCAATAAAGAGAACTCTACTATAAAAAACCAAGTTCAATAAAAGTATCTTCACTATGGAAAACTGAGTACTCAAGGGATCTGGAATTAATTATATCATTACCACAGGAACATGTTGTAGGAAGTATGGCTATTATAGAAGATGGACTTTTGTTGGAGATTGTATAAAACATCACCACTGCAGAGAACAGTCTTTAGAACAGGTGGACTTGCATATAATATCCAGTAGCAATAATCAATAGTTATTGCCAAAGTATACATATTCTGGAACAAGGTTAGCTTTCCTTGTTTCCAGGTAGAGATAAGATTATGAATCCAATTAGGCAGACTCTGGTAGTAGTAGTGATATAAAACACTATTTCCCCAACCAAGTTGAGAAACATAGTATATGAAATTTACATTGTGAGTGGAAATCTTGTTACTATGCTTTATGTGAAGATTATCTAGCATATTAGCTACTTTATCTACAGAGTCTGAAAAACCAAAATGATAATAGAGCTTATTAACAAAGTAATTCCAATCAGATAGCCAGTTTTGGAAGATGTTCATGATCTTTCTGGTTGAGGCCCATATCTCAAACCAGTCTTAGACAACTTTAGAGAGATAGATTATTGCAAAGTTGGTCTTTGGAATATCTATATTAAACTGTGTGGGGTTTATGCAAGTATAGATGACATTAGAATAGAAAATTATTAAGCTTGTTAGGCTTAGTACTGTTAAAAGTATTAGAGATGCAAACTTTAGTTTTTCTGGGATTAGATATATGTCTGGGAGTTTGATTAGCATTAAATAAATTATTAGAAATCTGACTTAGTACATTGACCAATTGTTTATTAGTATTATCACTGCACCAGTGTTTTGATTGGAAGGCAAGTAAATAAGTGTTAAGAAATAATTAGTAGTAGGAGCATTCTCCTAATTAGGATTATTGTCTATAGAGACAATACTAGGGTCTGGAACAAGTGAAACTGTCCAGATTGTTTAAATAATATGAGTTAGAGACTGAGAAAAAGAATAGCTTCATGAGTGAAGTCATCTTGAGTACTGTAAGGTGTTTGAAGAGAAGTCACTAGCAAGATGTTCATCTAGATAAGGAGCAGAATTGAATGGTGTTATAAGAGAAGGAACAGTGTTTGACTCAGAGTGAATAGAAGAGTTATAGTGAAAAAATACCATTGGAACTAAAGATAACTAAAAAGCTAAGGAATGCAGATGGAACTGTGAAACAAGCAACAGCAGACTTAGGAGTCTGATAATACTGTCAAACATAGTTCACACTTGAGAGCAAAAGTCTATGAGGCTGGTTCAAGATTTGAATTAAGTGTAGAAACTTGTACAAGAAGCATAGAGTTATAGACTTTGCAGAATGACCTTAGCTTCAGCTTATATACTATGCTGTCCATCTACCATGGTATTGCAACTTTAGAAGATAACCAGAGTTTAGAGGAGTGAGTACTGATAAAAAGTATATTATCATAAAACACTTGGAAAATACAATATATCTACCAGTCTCTAAATACAAGTATTATCAAAGGAGGACTCAGATGTCCCATAGTATAGCTCTGAGTAAAGGTTTTAGTAATGAAACACTAAAAAAGGGTAGATAGAAGAACTCTACTATAGAAGACTAAATCTGGAAAGTAGTAAAATCTACTATAGAAGACTAAGTACTTATGAGATTTGGACAGGATATAATATCACTATAAAGGATAAGTTATTGAATAATACCACTGTAGAGACAGGTTATAAATAAATATAATGATGAATAATACTATCACAGAAGATGAGCTATTGTTGAAGTCAAACTTAGCATATGACTAGAGTGTCTTCCATACTTCTACATAGTTGTCTTAATTGGAATGAAGATATAAATTTACAACAAATAATAATATATAATATATGGATTAGATATGAGTCAATTTTGATCTAGAACAGATAGCAGTGATCTCAGACTAGTATATGACACTATCAGTGATATGACAATAAGAAGTTCAGAAAACAGATAACAAGAAAATTAAATTCAAATATATTATTTGTAGCAGAAAAGTATATAGAAGTAGATAATGAATCTGAATTGATGTAAGCTATATCTATAGTTGTTATATGCTAAGCCCAACTCTAAAAATAACCTATATTTTATAGTGGTGTTATTAGTCTGCAAGATCCTATTCATAACCTGTCTTCTATGGCAGTATTATTCCCTTGCAACATTTCTGTTTATAACCTATCTTCTGTGATAGTATTATTCTCTGGTTTAAATACTGGAAGTACTTGGTCTTCTACAGTAGAGTTTACTTCTTTCCAAACTCAGTCTTTTATAGCAGAGTTCTTTCTTCTGAACCTCTTTCAGTATTTCACCACTAAAACATTTGCTTGGGGCTATACTATAAGACACATGAGTTTTCCTTTTATAATACATTGTATTTAAGAACTAGTAGATACATTGTAATCTTTAGTCTGATAGTCAAATATTGTTAACACTAAAATACAGTGTTACAGTAACATACTTGTTCTGTTAGAACTCACTCTCTTGAACTCCAATTTACTCTCTGAAGTTATAGCCCTGTAACAAGCAGACAGTATGACATATAAGCTAAAGCCAAGATAATTTCCAAAGTCTGCAACTTTTTGCTTTTTGTACAAAACTCTAATGCAATCCCATAGACTTTTGCCTCAAGTGTGAACTATGTCTGATAGTATGTAGAAGTAAATAATAGATCTGAATTGATATAAGTTATATCTATAGTAGAAGATAGATATGCTTAGAATAAACTTTAACATTACACAGTCTAATACCAGTGTCACATACTGATCTAAAATTACTCTATTTCTATTACAGACAAATGCTTACTCAAATATTTGATAAAATTAGTATATTTAGAGTAATTACCTATATTCTCCAATTTTTGAATATTGTTGTAAGAGAACACTCTTTTCCACACTACATTCCATGCTCTAAGTCTTATCTTCATTATCTTATCTATTGCTGATCATTCTTATTTATCATCTACCTTATTATCTATTGCTCCCAACTTATTATCTGTTATCTGCTTGCTTTTTTCTATTATTTGGTAAGCTTCCACTACTTCAAGTCCATCTTTTTAGATAGTTTCTAGCAGTTTCTAACCACATTGGTACTATTATTTTGAAATTATATCAGCAATATTAATTGGCATAGACTGCTAAGTTGTTGTTTTTAAAGAACTGTTAGTATAACTGGGTGGAAGTACAAAGAAACTTCAGAATTCCAGTAAATCCTAAGTCTGTCAACCAACTAAGTGAGTATATAACTTATTTCTAGAAAATCCTAAAAGAATAGAATAAAGTTTCCAAAGATAATAGCTATTTTAGATACTGTCTAGTCTATTTTGATGTGTTGTAGATCTGATTACCTAAGTATAAAATGATTGTGCTTTAGTAATCAGAAACTGATGGAAATAGAGATTAGTAGAGTACCATAGAGTTCACTGGAATTTGGCAATTTACAGAAGTATAATGTTATAACTCAAAGACTTTAGAATGAGTCAAAGAGAAAGAACCTTGTATTGGTTAACACAAGAGAACTTGATGAAGTTCTTAGTACAGAATGGTCTACTTTATATATGTTACTAGTCCATGCTACAATACCATTAACCTACCCTAAAAACCATATGTTATTCTTAAGATCAATATATATTAAATATGTTATAGTGACATTATTTCTTCTAGAACCTTCTATTGTTTTTCCTTGTGACATGTGACAGTGACATGTCACCCTAACCCTAACCCTAAGTTACCCAAAATAAAATAAAATTAAAATTAAAATGAGAGAGAAAAATCAAAATTTGTTAAGTCTATTGTCTTTAACTCTAACATATAAAGAAAGAAGTGAATAATATGCTAGATACTTATGTTGAAATGTTCACAGCATTGGAGATTTGGCCAACACTAAAATACAAAGTAACAAGTAGTTGTAAGTGTAAACTCTGAGCATAAGAAACCAGAGTTTGTGAAGTTTGAGTTTGTAGGTTGTTAGATGTGATTCACATCTTGTTATCCAAGATCTAATAATAAACTCTTGGAAGTCCAATAAGTAACTTACATTATCTGAGGTAAAATAGAGGATGTGATCTGCATTGGAAGAGGTTAGAGTATGTAGATGAGGAAAAAAGTGTTACTTATAGTTTGGAATGGATGAGATCAGATTAGAATATAACATGAGTCAAAACTTAGAGTATAAGTCTATAGAGTTTGCAGATAAATAAGTTCTTTCTAGAGTTTTGAAGTGTCTTCCACATACTTCTGCCCAGTTATTTTAACAATTGTCTTGGTTTTTAAGTACTAGTATTGTTATAAATAATTATACCTCATGTTCTATAAATGTTTGCCTCATGTTTTACATGACTTGGACATGTGTTAAAATTTATCTCATTCTTTGACTTATATTTGCTGTGCTTTTTATTTGCCATATATATTATTAGTCAGTACCTCATATGGTAGCAAAGACCTCTTCATATTTTCCTCATGCTTTTCTTATTGTCTTCTCAAGAATATCTTTTTATTTTCACATGGTCAATAGGTATATATAGTTGTAGATATAATTCTGTATTCTTATACTTTACCAAGTATTTATGTTAGATAGAATCCTTAGCCTTCAAATTGACTAACATTGGCATTCTTCTCTAGTGTCAACAATAATATGCTCCTCTCTCTGATCTTACTTATGTTCTGTTACTTTTAGTTTCTATCCTAAAATTGTAATTAATGTAATATGTGAAGACATAGTACATAAATTACAGTTTTCACACTTAATTTAACATTTTATATACATTTTTCTACAGATCTTTTCCTTTTCCAAGTATGAACTACACTTAGCAATAAAATCCAAAAACAATAAGTTATCTAATCTCATTGATCATACCAAATTAGATATTATATAATCCTCATTGCTTCTTTCTTTCTTACCACCATCTTGTATGGTAGCACTCAAAAGAATTTGTAGCAAATATATTTTTTCCCTTTGACATAAACACTCAATCTAACCAGCAAGGAACTTGCAAGAATATGACAACAAATATTGAGGTTGATACTCCTAGAGGTCAGTTTGTTACCTCAAGTTCCAATAGTTCAAGAACTTTATCAGTACACTCTGATGTATTCTTTACTGTATATGCAGAGCATGTTCAAGCTCTTGCTAATAATCCAACTTGGGCTGATCAAGTCAAAATAAGCAAGTCTGAAGGATCTACTCTATTCTATGTGACCCCTAAAGGCAGGAGAGACTAATATTGCTAAGAAGGCTACAGTACCAAAAACCTTATCAGTATCTCATATATCAAGTCTATCTATTCTGAAGATATATTCTTATGGTGATGCTGTCATTCCAATATTTACAATACAAGCCCATCCTTCATAATGGCTATCTTTTTTGCAACATGTTCCCATAGCAGTGATATAACAATCTGGATATTCAGTCTTCTATGACAGGAATACTTCTATCAAACTTGGTCTTCCATGGCAGAGTTTTCCTATCTTGCTCCAAACAGTATCTCACTACTAAAATCTCCACTTGAGATGATACACTGAAAACCCTGAGTATTTCCTATATGTTTGACTTGTATATAAGACTAGTAGTTATACTATAATTTGCTAGTCTGATAATCAATGAAAATAACTCTTATTGAACTTAATCCCTAGTGTTTAACAGCAATATACCAAATTAGTACTCATACCTATCTCAGACTTCATTCATTCTTCTGAAGTTGCAACCATATAGCAGACAAATAATACAACACATAAGCTGAAGCCAAGATCATTCTATAAGTCTACATCACTAAGCTCTTTTCACAGGGTTATATACTTTGTATTCATGAGCTAACTCTGTGGATTTTCATCTCTTAGTATGAACCATGCCTGATAATAGTTTGGATTTCATCAATATATATAAGCTGTAAGAACTTGAATCTTCTGCTATTCTATACATTATCAATCAACCTACAGACTTGCAACTGTGAGATGGCAGCTTTTGTCCCATTTCTATTTTTGGAATAAACAAATATTTGAAAGGTAATTCCAAGAACATCATATATGTACTCTATAGAATAACAATATTTATTAGACAAAGGAAACTCAAAGATCAAACTGTTGAAGATACTCTACAAATTACAAAATTTGGTTTCACTGCTTGGAACCTCATTTCGTCCATCTACAAATCAGGATGGGACAAATTAACTGCTCACTAAATCCTTCAGACAATATGTTACAGCATAATTCAAAAGTATTCAACAGCAAGTCTAACAACAAAGAAACTTCTAATTCTGGTAAATAAGCTATTATTTCCAGGATTCCTCTTTCTATTCCTCCAAGACTGAGCAAGAAAGTCTTGGAAAAATCAAAATTTTCCAAGAAAAGCATAAACTCTTTTTCTGCAACTCCTCAAAGTAATCAATCATATGCTCAAGCCTCTAAGAGCAATATTAAGAATATCATAGAAATCAAAGAAGATTGAGAGAGTATACAAAGTTCTCAATAAGCCAAAGAAAGAGAAGTCCAGGCTCAACATGACTATAAAAGAACCATTGAGGAAGTAGGTTATTGTCCTAATGAGTTTGGTCAATTCAGAAAGATTTATGGTCTTATCCAATAAATATATTTCTAACATCAACAGAACTCTTAAAGAGATCAAGTCAGACATCATGGCTGACTTTATTTAAGCTAACAATAGGAGATTAATAATCACCACTAACAAAGTCACAGCTACTTCAGATCTTAATACAATTGAGAATTATATCAAGAACAGCAATGTTATTGACTTAGACAAAGTCATGTTTTCAAGACTTCTGCAGTTCAAATCTTATCTCAAGATCTTGGGCATCCTCTACTTCACTGAAGACACAAATGCACCCATCACCTCAGATGTAGTTAAAAAAGTTCTATAATTCACTCACATTTTCAATGATGTTGTCTTCACCTCTCAACCACACATCATCAAAGCTTCTCCTAAATAAGACATAGCAGTAATTTAGATTGACATGTGAAATGCACAAAGTAGCTCTAAGGCTAAAGGTGTTGTGGCAACCACTTATCACAAAGATAAATGATCACACAAGTAGTAAATCTCTTAAATTGGATATCAAGTGGGAAGTTCACAAGAGAACTCGACAAGGAGTCTCTGCTAAATTAGAGTTCTATATATATAGAGTACATATAATTCACATTACTGTCATCACCAATGCTATTCACTCTGCAAGACATATCTTTGACTCATCATTCCATTTTTTACCAACTATAGTCCATTGCAATCTCACAAGATCTCAGGGCTTTCTTCAATAAAAACTCCAATAATTCTATCATTTTCTAGGATTGCTCTAGCAGTGCCAAATAAACTTATCACTTGGTTATTGATAAAGAAACAAAACAATAACTGCATTCTGAATCTCCTATGTAAATTGTCATGGGACTTTAGCAAGAAAGAATAATGCAATTTGATTATACAAAAGTGGCAAATATATTTTCAAGCATCAGGCTGTAACCTCAATCTACTTGATAATGATTATCTTCCTATTAAGCCTACCTACATAAAGGATGGTGCTTGGCTCAAACTTCTTGGTCACTTGAACTCTTTGTGTGCAAGAGCAACTAGAGCTATCACCAATCATGCTCCTACAGGCAAGTATCATCTAAGGTTTTTCCCTAGAGAAAACTCCAATTGTCTGTGCAAAACATATCTAATCAAATCAAGACATTATATTCTTCATGAGTGTAGAAGGTACAACAATTACTGGAATCCTAATAGAAAGTCTTTAAATCATTTTGTCACATTCCTTGAATTGCTGATTTTTTTTATTAAAAAAAAGATATTATATAATCTATTCTTGACCTAGGTCTTAGAAACATACTCTTCAGAGCATGTACTTTGAGAGCTCTAACTAGCCAAAAATTATGAAGGAAAAAACCTTGAATAAACTAGGTATGGATAGGAACATGAAACCTTCACCTGACAGA
>Ga0157359_1000687_pt1 | contig 12704 bp, 7 predicted proteins | sample AttcapACBM3_FD_111482 | JGI IMG/M metagenome (GOLD analysis project Ga0157359, IMG submission 111482) | Fungus gardens microbial communities from leaf cutter ant in Botucatu, State of São Paulo, Brazil - Atta capiguara ACBM3 | ecosystem: Host-associated > Fungi > Mycelium > Unclassified ...
CAAGACTAATATATATAAAGAATATAGACAATACATTTAACAAGAAGGGACCAATAGAATATTTGTTACAAAGAGCATAGAAAAAGAATAGAGATCAGTGTAGTAGGAAAATAAAAGAAAAATAGATAAAATAATAAGTTTTACTTTGGTAAATTTTGATATTTGGAGTTTTTTTATACTTTTTCTTAGTTGTTCTAATAGAATACATTATTGGCCTAATAAGCTTAATTTATCTTACAAACAACTTTAAACTAGAGAGATTGTTCTATAGAAATTTAATTGGTATTATTGTGATTTCATTTTAGATATATAGTTATAAACTTCTTTAGAACTTAACCACAATAGTCTGAAAGTTAATATAGCTAGCTTCCAAGATCAAAGTTTAAAACTTGTTCAAATCATTATCTATATTATAGTTTTTTTAATAATAAGAGTTCTTTCTAGCTTATTAATTGCTTTTACTTCTATATTAAGTGGAAAATAGTAAGAGTAGAAATGTTCTCAAAAGTAGACTAGATAAAGATAAGGAAGGTTCTATGATTAAAATTTTCTTGAAAAAGTTGTTTAGACTATTTTACAGTATAATTACTCCAGGAAAAGGTTAGAGTTTATATAATCTTTTTCAGATCAAAGCTAAACTCTTATAGAGCTGAGTGAATGTAAAAATATTTACTATGACTAAGATGTTCTAGTAGTTTTTGTGACTTATCATATTTCTCTTTAGCTAAGTTTAAAAAAAAAGCAAAAAAACTAAACTAAAAGAAAAAAAGAAACAATTACCAGTAAAGTTAAGAAATAAATAAACTAAGATTATGACTATTAGAACAATTAAGTAGAAGTATATATAAAATCCTAAGTGAATTAAACCTCTAAATAATTATATAACTCACCTTCAGAAAATTCCAAGAGAATAAAATAGAGTTTCTAAGAGTGACAACTACTATAAATACTATTTAATATAATAAACCAACTTTTATTCTTACTCATTATTTCTTCTTTATTTTATAATATAATGTTACTAAGATATATAATATAAAAGATGATAGAAAATTCTAGTAAATAGATTTTATAGACCTTAGAGTAGATATAGAAATAATGTAATTGAAATAACAAGAGAACTTAATAAGAAGTTGTATTGGATTTGCCTATTACTTATATATAAGACACTTGATCTATATTATAACTTAAAAGTAGTAGCTATAATATCTAGAATATTCTAATATACTATATATAAGAGTAGATTAAATATATATATATAAATATTAATAAAATCAAAATCATATTTGAATATCATTGGTTTACTATACCTTTAAGAGAACACTGTTACTCTTATCAACTCAAATGTGGTCAAGAATATAATCAAGGACAACCATATTTTTAACAATATTATTTTAGTGTTAAAACTCCGAGTTATTAAAGTTTCTCCAAAATCCAACATGGCTATCATTTGGATTAACATATGGAACATATAAAGTAGCAGTAATGCTAAAATGCTTATCAACAGGTGCTTCAATGTGGGTAACTACATCACTACCATTCAAGGAGCTAATATGAACCCTAGCATTCCTCAATGCAAGAATTGTTGGAGATGGGGCTACTCAACATTTATGTGTCAAATTCAAGGAACCAAATGTGTCAAATGCAATAGTTATCACAAATCAGAGCATCACTGACAATTTGCATAGTGTTGTAAAGCTAATGGAAAAATAAATCTACTTTGACTAGAAATAAAGAAGGGCAAGCTGTGCCCTCACTCCTTTAAGTACTCTAACTGCTGAGGAGGCCATCAGGCAGACTCTAATGTTTGCTTTTTCTGGAGGCACCAATTCAATCATAATTGGCATAGCCAAAAACAATAGGAACTTTATGAGAGCAGGAGTGAATCAATTTACTCAGCTATGAGCAGTACCCAATAATGATTTATGACAACATAAAGCTATACTCACATAATGTTCACAAGAATAGTCTTATTATCAATACTATCCTGGAGACTCAGTTGTTGTTTGACATCATATTCATTCAAGAACCTTTTTAGTCAGTTATTTGATCCATTCCTAGCTCTACTAGTTGTAAAGGAGACATGCTAGTTAGAGTTCCTCATTATTCAAATTGGTCTACTTTCTCTAGGACTTCATTGCATGCCTCTGAATCTCCCAGGGTCATTGTATACATTAACATTCATATCTTCTCTCTTTGTTTTTCTTTGTGAAATGACATTCTTAACTACAGAGATTTATCTTGTATCTCCTTTTTCAATCAGAGTTAAAGTTATTTTTTGATTAATATATATTCAGACTTGTCTCAGTTGGCTTTGAAGTATCTTAAGAATACTGAAGTCAATATTAATAATGACCTCACCATGACTAGGAACTTAAACATTAGAAATAGTTTTTGGAACCCAAATTTTCCATATCATTTTACTTATAGAGACACTCTCTTTGACACTGCTGATTCTTTCCAGTTAGAAATTTCTAAACCAACTAAATTCTTTCCCACCAGATACTCTAACAACAATTAAGACTCCAATTCAGTCCTAGATCTCATCTTTCTTCATCTATTCTCAATAGAATTCGACAACTACTACATTTATCCTGATTGGAGGTTAACATCTAACTATGCCTCCATTACTGTCAATATCTTGATATTCGATGAATGCATACCAACAAAAAATGATCTCTTATTAAGAACAGTGATAAGGAGAACTATTTTATTGAAGAGCTCGCAAACATTATCAAGTGAATAGATATATTTTCTAGCCAAAGTATTGAAGCTCTAGAAAATATCATTCAAATGCTAGCCACCAATATTAATAGTACTTGGCTTAAATACTCCAAAAATGTTAACATTACTAAATATTCTAAAGTATGGTGGGATGAAGACTGTTGCAAAAATCTCAACAAGTACCAACAATCTCAAAGTTTAGAAGATTGGAATAATTTCAAAAAAACAGTCAAGAAGTCAAAGTATATCTTTTTTGATAACAAAATTAATGAAATCACTAACAAGAAGTGTGGTCCATAGGAACTCATAAATTGGGTCAAGAAATGTAAGCTTTCAGCTATCAAATCCATTTAGTTTAATGGTTGACCTTGTATTGAATTGAATGATCTATGGGACACTCTTCATAATTTATTCAACTCTACACAATCTTGCAAAGTCAATTTCTAACTTCTAGACAAAATCTCTGGTAAAAATATCAAAATATGGGCTTTATTCTCAAGAGAAGAGCTTATCAATGTCATTGAAAAATGCAACAACTCATTAGCTTCTAGTATAAACAAGCTATCTAGGAGTCATATCAAGAGAATCATTAAAAACAACAAGTGGATTACCAAGCTCATTGATATTGCTAATGCTTACATCAATTTAGGACACTGGCTATCCCACTTCAAAATATCCATGACCATCATCATCCCTAAACCTAATAAGGCATTATATAATTCTCCCAAGTCCTTCCGTCCCATTGTTTTGTTAAACATAACAGAAAAGCTCTTTAAGAAAATGATCAGGAAAAGACTGCAGCTGCAGTTCCTTACAATCTCAAATAATTTCATCTACTTATGCCAGTTAGGTAGTCTTAAGCACAGATCCATTATGGATGCTGGTGTTGCTCTTACCTATTTCATTTGATTAGGATGGGTCAAAAATCTCTTTACCAACATATTAGTTTTCGATATTGTGCAGTTTTTTCCATTGCTTAATTATCAACTCCTCCCTCTTATCATAGATAAAGTGGGACTTGATCAGAAAGTTTTGGCTTTCTTCAAGAACTACCCAGTCAGAAGGAAAACAAAATATCTCTGGAACAGTTTTCAATCTCTCTTTTGTAATGTAGATATCGGTGTTGGACAAGGATCAGCTCTTTTGCCTATTCTTTCTACTCTTTATCTCTCTTCTATTTTTCATATCCTTGAAAAATGATTAAAAATCCTAAAATTCCCATTTCTATCATTTATTTTGTTGATAATGGACTTTTCATTTCACAGAACAAATCTATTTCTCATTCAAATGCAAAACTTTTTTGTAACTACAATATTATCTCTTCTCTTCTCATGAAGTTTGAACTTGTAGTAGAATATGGAAAAACTGAAGTATTCCACTTTTCTAGATCACATAAAGCCTTCAACCCTCTACTAGATCTCATCCCTATAGGAGATCCTGTCTTACTCCCTAAGACTACATAGTGATATCTTGGTTTTTTTTTGATCAAAAATTAACTTTTTGACATTATATAGATTTTTACACTAACAAAGCCATTTTCATGATCAAATGCATGAAAATGCTAGGAAGCTCATTGAGAGGGATAAACCCTCTTTATAAAAGGAGACTATACAGATGCTGTACTTTATCCATAGCTCTTTATAGTTTCCAACTGTGGTACTATAACAATGCCCCACTGAATTATTCTCTCAGCATACTCTGAAAAATGCAATGAAAGGCAGCTCTTTGAATATCTGGCACTTTTTGAACATCACCTATAACAGGAATTGAAGCTATTTCAGATCTTATTTCTATCCATCTTCACCTCAAGAAATTATATGATAGATTTCTTTTAAGAGGTTCATCACTTCCTCCTAACTATATTATCAAGTCTATTCTCAGTTCCAATGGATCATATAAATACATGCCTCACAATATATCTATTAACAACCTTACCCCTAAACAAAGACTATGCTTAAACTCTCCTCTAATTGATGTTATAGTATGAGAGTGTGGACAGACTTGGACTAGGGTTAGGGTTAAGTATTATAATTATTAGTCTACAACGGAAGAGAGATAAGAGATAGGCACGTGACCTAGAAGTCATGTGATAGAGTCTAGAGTAGTTTGGAAGGACTTAGGGTCTAGAAGGATCAAGAGAAGTCTAGATTAGAGTTAGGGTTAGGGATAACATCAAGGGACATGGGTTCCTCATGGTGTACACATGGTGTGCACATGTACAGCAGAGATTAAAGGTATAACGTCAAAGCACATGTAGGAAGCATGGTGGCCTTATGGAAAACACATGTGGATGAGTATTAAGACATGAGGACAGAGCATGGACTTTAGAGTCGGTTATATAATGTTGTAGCATGGACCAGGACTTCTAGTATATATAGTGGTTAGATAGAGTAGGAGCTCCTTGTCGAGTTCTCTTGTGTCAACCCGGTACAAGGTTTATTCTCATTACCAACTCTAAGGTTTTGAGTCTACAACAATTGACATAGATAATAAGCATAATAAACTTTCTCTCTCCTTTTCAGTTTTTAACAAGGAGTTTAACCCAGGAAATCAACTCATTAACTCTTTTTCAGATTAATTTTCATTCTATCCACATTCTTCAAACATTAAGAACTACATAAAAAATCTTGATGACATTACATTTAGAGCATCATCAAACTCTTCCTCCTCCTCTATTGTTATTTCTGATACTAGCATCAAGAATCATGTTGCCACTTCAATATCGTATATTCACTCATATGATAAACCTGTTATCAAAATGATTCATAGAGCAGTCAATGTTACAACTACCACCAAAGCCAAATTATTCACTATTTGATATGGTATCAACCAAGTAGTTGGTATCACTAACATTAAAAATATTGTTGTCATATCAGATTCCCTCCATACTGCCAAGAGAATTTTAGATTCCTTGTTGTATCCATATCAAATCCACTCTGCTGTGATCTCTTGCAAACTTAGAGGTTTTTTCTTAAAGAACATTAATAATTACATTGAGTTCTGGAATTGCCCCAGTAAGCAAAACTGGCTACTACATTCTTTAGTGAACAAAGATTCCAAGAGTTTTGACTCAGTGCCTATCTTCCCATATAAATCATCTTAGAATTATTGCAAAAAGCAGGAATATGACTCTGTTCTTTCTCAATAGAAAATGTCTTTTCAAGCATCAGACCTTAAAGGGAAAAACTTTCTAGAGTTACTTGACAGTGATCTCAAACCTATCAAGCCATTGGCTATTAAAGATAATTCTTTGTTGCAACATTTTGGTCATTCCAACTCATTGTGCACTAGAGCTACTAGAGCTATCATCAATCATGCTCCCATTGGTGAATATTATCTGAGATTCTTCCCTAGTGAAGATTTCTCATGTCCATACAGTTTATATCCTATTGAATCTAGGCAACACATCTTGTATGACTGCAAGAGATTCAACAAATATTAGAATCCTAAAAGGAATACTATAGCTCACTTTTTGTTATTCCTTCAATTCAACTCTAATACCTTTTCTTTTGATTAAGATATTATTAATTCATATTACATTTAGCATAATATATCTCTTCACTTACTATTTATTTTATTTTATTTTCCTTTTCTTTCTCTTTTTCTTTCCATTCCTTTTTTCTTTCCTCCTGTTGCTTCAGTTTACATGTATGTAGTTATGAAATAGCTACCATGGTCTGCTCTCATGTGCTGTGTAACAAATTGTCAATTTAAAAAAAAAAGACCAAGTATGATTTGTATAAGTAATAGTCTAACTAAATAGAACTTCTTGTTAAGTTCTCTTGTTATTCCCATTATCTAGTTATCATTACTTAAGAATAGTAGCTACAATAAGTTTGCAAATAAGCAGATTTCTTAATAGCCAGTATAATAAGAGTTTGGAGAGAATAATAGTTTTTTCAGATTTTGTAGCCATAAGAGAACATTTTTTTCACTATTTCTGTACTCTCTTCTATATTTTATATTATACTCAGTATTAGATATGTGAAGCCTGGATGCTAGCTTTTTTATTTAATTTTCTTTTCTTTTTTATTTGGACTTAGAGTTAGGATTAGAGTGATGTCACAATCACACTGTCACACATCAGTCACATCATATGACACAGCTACTATAATGGTCACAAGTCATGAGGTTACAGAGAAGGATGTAGAAGGTTTTGAAAAGATGATATCATACAATGTGTGACATATGTTGATCTTAAAATAAATGCATAGTCATTTAGGATAGGCTAGAGAAGTAGTAGCATGGACTATAGCAGTTTAATATATAATGTAAACAATCTTGTATAGAGTTCTCTATTAAGTTCTCTTATATTAACCTAATACAAGATTTATTTGCTTGACTAACTCTAAGGTCTTGAGTTTGTAATATTAGAACTTGATACCCTTTTCTTGAGACTGCCCAGCACAGGGCTCTTTCTCATTCTACTCTCTTATCATCCTCAACCAAAGACAACACATTTTAAGTCAAGAAGAACAGCTGGACCCTAGGCTTAAGGGGTATACCAGTCAGGTAGAGGAAATCTGGCTGTTTAGTTGTACCAAAGCTCACTGGTGTAGGTAGACATATTACCTTGTGTGGATGTTGTTAGTATAGAAATTTTGTGTAGAAGCCTTATACTGCAGTGTCCTCTTATAACCTGTTCACACAAAAGAATAGTGGGATTTCCTATAAGTCCTATCTAGAGTAGGTATTCCCTCCTTAGAGATATTAGACAGGAATTCTTTAGGGCAGTAGTTAGTAGTTATGTAGTTAGTAGACCAGATGAGGTGCCAAGAAGAGTACTACTAGCTCTCACAGAGAAAAACATTGAGTTCAGAGTATGAGTTAGAAAGCAAGTCCAACACAGAATCTGTACTCTCTGAACAGCAATCACCACCACTCATCCCACCACCTTCATATACCATGAGCTAATGTGGCTCAATCAACTTTGAGCTTTTAGCTCAACAATAATAGGAGCAGCTTGTAGTATTGCAGGCTCAACTCCAAGTATTACAAGAGAGACTAGAGGAAGGAGTAGCAGCAATAAGCACAAAAGTAGCAAGGCCACAAGTGTTTGATAGAACCTTATCAAAAGTCTCAGGTTTTGTTATGGCATGCAGATTATATATCAGAATAAAGATGAGGGGAGCAGCAGTTAAAGAGCAGATCTAATGGATATTGTCATATGTATAGGGAGGATTGGCAGATATCTGGAAAGAGAACACTTTAGAGGACCTGGAAAGAGAATTATTGGAATACAAGAATGTTGGGGAATTTCTGACAGATATAAGAAAAGAATTCAGAGAAGGAGACAAAGAATCAGTAAAGATAGTAGAGTTGAAGAGGTTAGAGCAAAAAGAAAAAACAATGAAGAAGTTTATACAAGAATTCAAAAGAGCAGCAAGAGGAAGTGGATATAAGAGAAGACTGCTAGTAGTAGAATTCAAGAAGAGAATAAGTGCAATTATACACTGGAGGCTTATGGAGTTAGAATGGCAGCTAGGCTCAATTGAGCAATGGTATAATAGGGCAATTGCATTAGACAGGAATTAGAGGAAAAGTAGAAGAGAAGAGAAGAGACTGAGAGAGTAAAGAGATAATGGGACACTAGCTCTAAGGTTGAACAACACAGAGGCATCTAGGTAACAAATATCATAGCCTCAAGTCTGGTCAAGAAGGCAAGAAACACCTCAACAGCAGGTTCAAGCAGGACTTACTCTGATGGAAGGAGTAAAGAGAACAAATGCAGTGATGGTACCCCCCACTTAGAGGGCAGGATTTGCTTAATGCAACCCATACACTATAGATGTAGACAGGAGGAACTGGAACTATTATAGCTGTGGAAGATTTGGACATTTGGTGAGGAATTGTAGGAATAAAGGAATAGAAAACAGAATTGGGGAGAGAAGAAGACTGGAATATGGACAGGACAATAAACAGAGATTGATGATTGAAGGAAGAAATGGACAAAGTAATTTAAATAGAGATAGAGATCTGATAGTCCTCAATTAGGTCTCAGTAATAGTAATAGTTTTGCAATTCTTGCAAGAGCAACAGATAATATATCTTGCTGCAATCTAGACCAGAGGGACATATTAAGAGAGGTTACAGTAAAGATAGGACTAGAGAGGATTGATATATAAGAAGAAGTAACAGTAGAAGCATTGCTAGACAGTAGAGCTATAGAATTAGTTATGAGCTTGGAGTTTGCAAGAAAGTAAGGATTTAAGTTAAAGAAAATGGAAAGGCCAATATATGTAAGAAATATGGATGGAAAATTTAATAAGAAGGGGTCTATAGAAAATACAGTTGAGGTAAATATTTATTACTAAGAATATAGAGAAGCTAGGGATAAGGATAAAGAGGTAGTTAAAGTAGTAGAAGAGATAAGAAAGACAGGAGTAAAAGTAGTAAGAGGAGATGAATGACAGATAGAGAGAGAATTGGTGTTGAAAGAAGGTAAAGTGTATGTGCTGAAGGATGAAGAATTGAGGATAGAGATAATCCAGTTGTATCATGATATACCAGTAGCTAGACATAAAGGAAAGTAAAAGATGACAAAGCTGGTGACAAGGAATGTAGAGAGATATGTAGAAGGTTGTGATATATATCAGAGAATGAAGAATAGGATGGAGGTGCTAGCAAAGAAGTTGAAGCTGAGTGAGGTTCCAGAAAAACCATGGACATACTTAACAGTAGACTTTATCACAAAGTTACTAGTAGTAGCAGGAAAGGACACAATTCTAGTGGTCTGTGATAGATTGTCCAAGATGACATATTTTGTAGCAACAATAGAAGGGACATTGGCAAAAGGATTAGCAAGGCTGTTCAGAGATAATATGTGGAAGTTGCATAGGTTATCAGAGAGTATTGTATTGGATAGAGGACTACAGTTTACAACAGAGATGACAAAGAAGTTGAATAGTATGTTAAAAATTGAAACAAAACTATCAATGTCATTTCACCTACAAACAGATGGGCAGATAAAGAGAATAAACCAGGAACTGGAATAGTATTTGAGGTTCTTTGTTGATTATAGGCAAAAGGATTTGCCAGAGTGATTAGCATCAGTAGAGTTTGCAATTAATAACAAGGCACATTCAACAACTAAAGTGCCTCCATTTATGGTGAACTATAGTAGAGAATTGAGAATGAGAGTTGATTTGAAAAGAAAAGGAAAAATGGAAAAATGGAAAAGGCAATGGAGTTTACAGAGAGGATGAGAAAAGCACAAGAAGAGATAGGGATAGCATTAGTTAGGGTACAAGAAGAGATGAAGAAACAAGTGGATAGGAAAAGGAAGAAAGTGGAAGTATAGATGGTTGGAAATAGGGTCATGTTGAGTATGAAAGATCTGATGTTCAAAAAAAGACTGGCAAAGAAATTAGTGAACTGATATATAGGCTCATATATCATTGATGAGGTAGTTTATACCAATGTGGTCAAGTTACAACTGCTAATTTAAATGAGAATTCATCTGGTAGTGAATGTCAGTTGGATAGTACAATACAAAGATCAAGTAAAGGGGCAAAGAAAAAAAGAAGTTAAACTAATAGAGGTAAAAGAAGTCGAAGAATAGGAAATGAAGAGAATCTTGAATAAAAGAAAAGTGAGGGGAGTTGTGAATTATTTAGTGCAATGGAAGAGATTTATGGCAGAGTATGATAGCTAGGAAAAGGAGGAGGATTTGGAAAATACAAAAGAGTTAGTGGCAGAGTTTGAGGGAAGAATGAATGCAGAAGTAAGAAGACAGGAGAAGTTGGATTTGGCAGAAGAAAAGAATTTTAGAAGGGTAAAATTACCAGGGAAATATACAGCAAAAATATTATATGGATGGGATGACAGAAAATTTGAAAATGAGTATTTAAAGAAGTTGGAGAGAAACTGGAGAAGATGAAAGGGAGAAGACAAAATGGAAAAGAAAGATGAACCAACAAGTTTCTTTAGGAGTAGGAACCTTGAAGAGAGAGTAATATCAGATATATAAAGCCTAGATGCTAGCTTTTTTATTTAAATTCTCTTTTCTTTTTCTTTTTTCTTTTATTTTCTTTATTCAGATCTAGGGTTAGGGTTAAAGTGATATCACAATCACTCTGTCATACATCAGCCACTACATATGACACAGTCACAAGTCACAAGGTTACAGAAAAGAGTATAGAAGGTTCTGGAAAGGTAATGTTATACAATGTATATTATATATGTTGATCTTTAGGTAAACATATGGTCATTTAGGGTAGGCTAGAGAATTAGTAGCATGAATCATTATAGGTTAGTATATATAAAGTAGATGATCCTATACAGAGTTCTCTATTGAGTTCTCTTGTGTTAATCTAATACAAGGTTCATTCACTTGACCAACTCTAAGGTCTTGAGTTTGTAACAATACTCTTGAGTAAAGATGAAAAACAACTTTTGTATTGAGGAATAAACTTAATAAAGTTCTAAGTACAAACTAATATATCTTATATACTTATACTTTAAACTGTAGTCTGTACACACACTATAACTAATCTACCCTAAAGTCTATGTACACTCTATAAGGCTAATATGTTATTGCTATGCTATATAATATCTGTTTTAGAACATTTTATATCCTTTTCTATATTACATAATAGTATGATTAGTGACTGTGATATATATCATGCTTCTGTCACTTTTTGTAATTTGTGTGACTATCACATGTGATGTCACACTACACCCTTTACCTAAGTTTAAAATTAAAAAATGTAAAATAAAAACTAAGATTAAAATAAAAGAAAAATTAGAAAATAAAAATAAAAGAGAAAGAAGTCTTATTATTAAATATAGAAAATTCAAGGTCTTTCACTTTTTTAGATCACATAGAAATTTCAATCCTCCTCCTTTTGACCTCAGTATAATAAAAAGCTTTATCTTATAACTAAAGAATACCTAGAGATATCTTGGCCTTATTTTCAACAGGAAGCTGTTCTTTCACTAATATATCAGTTTCTACTCTAAAAAAGCTTTATCAACTGTAAAGAGTATGAAAATGTTGGGAAACTTGTTGTGAGAATTACTTTCTTATCAAAAACAACTTCTCTATAAAATATACATTCTTTCTATTATACTCTATAGATTTCCTCTGTGATTCTTCAATAAGACTCTACTTTCACACTCTCTCCAAGAACTCAGAAAGATGCAACAAAGAGCTGTTATCTGGATCACTGGTGTTTTTTACACATTATTTATGTAAGGAGTTAAGGCTATTACTGGTCTAATTTATATTCATTTATATCTCCAGAAAATCAGTAGCAGACAATAAATCAGAACTTCATCTCTACTATCAAATCATGTAATTAACATATTATTAGAAAACAGATATGCCAAGAATTCTCCTTCATATTACCTCTTCTTAGAGAACATAACTATCAAGTAGCAGCAAAAAATCCAAAGTTCTATAGTTGATACTAACAATCATCTTAATGGAATCTTTTCTTCTTTTGATCCTCTTAATTGTGAATTCTCTTCTGGTTTCAAATTAATTGACAATTTTCCTAGTTGTTTTTACTTCCATCAAGAAAACCACAATACCAGAGTTGTAAACCTTGGACTCAACATTTTTCTAATATTCTTTTATTTTTATCTTTCTTTCTCTTTTCTTTCTTTGACTTTTACTTATACTTTTACTTCTTACAGATGACAAAGAGGATAGTGACTGTAGTCACATGAAATATCACATGAGGTGACATCATAGGCCTAGACTTGAGGAGAATGAGATATGTTAATTATTAGCATAGACTAGGACCTTTTAGTATATAAGGTAGACAATTCTATACAGATTTCTCTATCAAGTCCTCTTGTATAAACCCTATATAAGGTTCTATTTATTGATCTATCTGTTACAACTTAAAGACCTTAGAGCTGGTTGATAAGAAGAACCTTGTATTAGATTAACATAAGAGAACTCAATAGAGAACTCTGTATAAGATTGTCTATCTTATATACTAATACCTAATGGTCTGTGCAAGCTACTTCTAGCC
>Ga0157359_1000688_pt1 | contig 12692 bp, 12 predicted proteins | sample AttcapACBM3_FD_111482 | JGI IMG/M metagenome (GOLD analysis project Ga0157359, IMG submission 111482) | Fungus gardens microbial communities from leaf cutter ant in Botucatu, State of São Paulo, Brazil - Atta capiguara ACBM3 | ecosystem: Host-associated > Fungi > Mycelium > Unclassified ...
GCAGCCTAATTTCCTGATGATGAAACGAGTATGGATTGCCATCGCTCTGCCAATTGTCATCTTCTACTTCTTGGGTATGAGAGGATTAGTGCAACTCGCTATTATTTGGGTTTTCGCAAGCATTATGCTCTTGATGTTTGCTTATAAAAAATTCCGCATTAAAAAGTGGAATGCCAGCACCAGGGATCATTTTGGCGAACAGGATGGAATGTGGAGCCATGAATTTGGCTCTACTTCTATGAAACTCGACCAGCACAGAGGACTGATTCATCTCAGGGAAGAGAATAAACAGAAGACCTATCCCTTCTCTGCGGTCAAGGAGTGGAGATACAACTTGTCTAACACAAGACAAAGAACAGGCTTGGATAGAGAACTCGACCGCACCCATGACTTCAGAGAATCAGGGTTTTACATCGCAGTAGACGATGTTCAGTATCCAGAATGGCGGGTAATGTTCTTTCCTCAAAAGGGTGACTTCAACTCACAGGAAGGTATCCGTGATACTGAACTGCAACTCAAGCGGTGGATGCACATTTTTGACAAGGTAGTTAATAACTTACACCATCAATAACCGACTTTGACACAAACAAAAGCCAGCTAATTGCTGGCTTTTTCAATTTAAAATTTCATAAAGAAAAATTGAACAATGCCGATAACAGTTACATACAATCAAATGTTAATAAGGGAATATAAAGTGGCTGAAAAAATCAACGAAGGCAAAATTATGCAGGTCCTTAACTGGGCTTATGATAAGGCCCTGGATGGGAGTATACCAGGAACAGATTCAGCTTTTGAAATGGCAAGTAGCTATTTAAAAGGTGATGGCACCCTTGTTGACCAAGCTAATTCTCTTATTAGATGGCAAAACACTAAGTCGGTTACCTCAGGATTTCTGTCAGGACTCGGTGGTATTGTGACTCTACCTGTAGCAGTGCCAGCAAGCATCGCTACTGTCCTGTATGTTCAGATCCGAATGATAACCTCACTTGCGATAATGGGTGGATGGGATGTGAAAGATGATAGAGTGAGAAGCCTCGTTTACAGTTGCCTTGTTGGTAATGCAGCGAAAGATATTCTCAAAGGAACAGGGATTGTGGTTGGCTCGAAGATGTCAACTCAGTTAATCAAAAGTATCTCTAAAGAAACAATATTCGCCATTAACAAAAAAGTAGGATTCAGATTATTAACAAAGTTTGGCGAGAAAGGAGCTATCAACTTAGGAAAAATGATCCCCCTTGTCGGAGGTATAATCGGAGGGACGTTTGATGGAGTTTCAACAAACATAGTTGGGAATGTTGCTCGTAAAACTTTTATCGAAAAAAGTGTATTAGCAGAATAGATAGAATTTTTAACAGGAGCAGTGTGTGTGACCCACTGCTTCCGATACAAGCTTTCCCTTAAGCTTCTTTGTTACTTTTGATATCCCAACCTGATTGTGACTCTGCCCCTTTACCGCCCGATGATGTCTGTTCCCAATACTGAATTTTGACCTTAGATGCCTGAAATTGATAAGACATACTCAGAATTTCGGAGTGTATAGCTCCGTTAAAGAGGACATTAGTAACAAGCACATCTTCCAGTGTGATCCTGCAATATTCGGTTTGACTACCACCTGCCTTACAAGCGGAGAGTTCGACCTTACTGATATGGTTACCAGATGAAACATACTTCATCACTGCTGGAGTAGCCTTGTCGATATGAGTTTGAACAGTGAGATCACGATAGTGCACTTTCCCGGCACCACCACCTCCACCAACACTCATGTTGCCAGGTTGACTGGCTCCCCAAGTGAAGGAATCGACATTAATCCATCCCTTGTGGTTTGAGTCTTGTGATTCACCTGTAATGCCTTCAATTTTGAGAAAAAGATCAATACTCATTTGTCTTCCTTTCCAACTCCAGTTATTTTAGGATCTGATTAACACTGTTAACTGAAAGCTATGTTTACATAAAGGTAACGTTATGGACAACTACTGGAATAAGAACAGATTTTCGGATTACTTCCTCACTATGGGTAATCTTCAAGCAAATCAACTAGTAAGCCTAGCTAATAACATTTCGCTTATTCATCTTAAAGATGGAAAGCTCAGAATGAAATTCCACGATGAAGTTAGGAACTTTGCTAATCTTCAACTCAATACTATCCGATCTGCTACCAGTGATGAGCAGTGTCAGGAATGCATACAAAATTTGAAGCAAGAAGAACACAACCTCACCCTGCAAGATAGAATGATTCGTTCAGGGCAAGCCACGATTTCAGCCTCTGTTAAGTTTTATCACGACAATGAGAAAATCATCGGTTATGTGATAGATGGTATAGGGGTCGTACTGGGAACACTTCAGATGGTCGCTGGTGTAGGGGTTTTTGCTGGTTCGTTAGCAACAGGCAATATTGTAGGTATGTTGGCGGGTTCAGCCTTAGTCGCAAACGGAGCAGGCTCTACGAATGAAAGCATTGACAAGCTAAGGGGTATAGCTAATCCGTCCAATCCGGTAAAAGAAGCATACGAAGATACTGCGGAGTTTTTTGGCTTTGACTCTCGTCTTGGTTTACTTGCATATCAAGTTGTAGACCTGACGACTTCTTACTACGGGATTTTTAAGCTGACCCTAAAGCCAGAATCGTGGCGGTTATTCAAATACCTTCCAACTGATTACTACCGCAAAGTTCAGGTGATGAGTAAGCCCGCTCTCGCCCTCAAAGGAGCCGGAGCAGCGGTCAAAGGAGCAGGAATAGGGCTAAATCTTCAGCAAATGAATGATAAAAAAGAAGGTAACTAGCTTCTGTTCTTTCTAATAAAACAGTGAGCTTTCCAGGCAAGATTAAGAGGTATAACAAAATAAACGATTATCACCCCTATGATAAGAACGATACCATATGAGACTAAGCTCTCGTTGTGTCCTTTATAGATGCCGTATGCAAAGACAGAAGCAATGATAGCAATGCAAATAACCCCGCCCCAGAATCGCTTACTCAAATCCAAAACAAGGCTCTGGAGTGAGTCTGTTTGAGATTCGTCTCTCTTGATAATACTTTTTAGTTTACCAATATCCTTTGCAGAAAAACCATTCTCCAGAAGTTTTTGTTCGTAATCATTCATTGCAAAATCCCGAGATGAATTATATAAATAAGATATTACACGATTTAAGGGGCAGGTGCCACATGTTCCGTGTACAGAGTGCACACCATAAGTTAAAGTTAACAGGAAATGTGGCTTATAAAGCATAGCTTATTAAAGATGCAGAAAAATTGAGCATTATTTTCTCACTTTATTTCTCTGACATTTAACTTCAGGCCTATACTCAAAACTCTTCTTTTGACTTCTGAATGTTTTCTCAGCCTCATATTCATTCCAAATGACATACTCAACTATGAACTTATAAAAGTATAGAACCCTCTCCAGGCTTATAGTTGAAGGTATTGTATGATAGTTAGGGCTGAGTAAAGCAGAAGTTAAAACCGCCAAGATATTACTTGACCCGGCTAAATGGTGATTTTCATAGTCAGATTGATATTTTAAAAAGTATCCCACACAAAATAAGTAGGCATCTTTCACAATCTTTTCTTTATTACACTGAGACTCATCATATCTAATTATAAATCTATTAAGTAAAATCAAAAACCTTTGATCTGGCAAATATCTTTGTAATCCATTCATAGTAAGCATCCTTGCTAATTTGTCGTCCGTGACATAATACTTATAACGTATTTTCATTTAAAATCAACTTTTCTCATAAGAGTAGCATCAATCTTTATCAGTTTTTTCTCTATCAACCGGTATTAGGGGTGCATTGAGTTGATGTTCTTTAATCCCATATTTATAAGCATTAAACTGCCATATTATGAACTGTTGTTTTAGAACTCTGACTTCTTCTTTGAGCGATTCATTTTTCAACTGCAAATTTTTTATCTGCTGTGAGGCTATGTTCAGGTTTGCAGGTCTTTTGACTTCAGATGCTCCAGATTTTATGTTCTTCTTTTGAAGTTCAAATGCCCTGACTATCGCTGTATGCTGACTTAGAGACTGTCTTGTAGGTCTCTTACCCAAAAGCTCTGTAACGGAGTCACAAAGGTTTTCCCAGGTAAACTTACCCTGTTTTGAACTTTGCCATCCTGCTATAGAATTTATAATTATTTGTAGATCTTTATTAGTTAAATGTTTGGCCATTATTACTCTCCTTGTTAGTTATCTTGTTATCCTTCTTCATTTCCAAAATACGGGACAAGTGTGAAAAATCATCACCATGTGTTCTTATAAACGAACCATCAGGTAACTCGGGATTTTCCATCAATGCAATGATCCCCTTCACTCTTTCAAGTGTCTTGGTTTGATGCTGATACCACTTGTCAGCTCCAAGTTCCTCTTCACTGATAGCTCTTTTAGCCTTATCAACGAGGTCTTCGGTCGTTTCAAGTAAGGCTCGGAGCCTTTCAAGTTTCTGCTTCTCCCCTTTGACACATACCTGCTCACTACAGTTGATACAATCAAAGTATTTACTACAGGGAGCTAAAATGTAGTCATGCACACAGTATCCATACTCTGTCGTATGAACCGCCCCATGCTCTAACTTATTTTTTAATTCATGAATAGTAGAAATTTCAAAGTTGTCATTCACATCACTATTGCAGGGAACTATATCTTTCTGATTAACCCCCAGAGCTTTTACTTTTTCAATCATCTCATCTTCAGTGATGTGGTTGTAAACTCTGTTTTGGGTAACGGACACTCTTCCTGACCACTTTGCTATGTCAAGTTCTCCAAGGCCCCCTCTTTGAGCGAGAGTGTTAAGTAGATGTCTGGCTTGATGAGTTCTGAGAAAGAAAGGTTTATTATCCTCATCGTGATAACCATGCCTTTCGAAAAGATTCTTATGCTTACTGATTTTTGAATAGCCCAGCTCTTTAGAGAAGAAAGCATTTGTTATTTTAAATAGATCATTACCTGTTCGTCGTTTCATACTGAGCTGGTTATTGAGGAGAGCACATAGAGCATTACTGAAGCGAACATCTTTCTCCTTATCAAACCAGATTGTTCCACCTGGCCCACTTTTCATTTCTTCCTCAAGTATCTTACTTCTTGCTCTTGAACTTTCAGATAATTTTAATAATCTTTTAATTGCAAGTCTGGCCGTAGGAACCATAATTTCAGGTATCCACTTAATGTTTGCCCCAAAACCTTTCAGTGAATAGAATCTCAGGCCATAGCATTCCTTTCCTTCCCTGTTCTTCTCAACAATTTCACAATCAGCTCTAAGTGATAATATTTCAGATATACGACTGGGTGCGCACATCAGCAATGCAAACACTGAAGTAACAAACAGGTCTCTTTCGTGAAGGTCATAATCCTGCATTGAAAAGATTTCACCAATTGCTCGTAATGCTCTTTCATTAGGCAGTTTCGCTAATCTGGTATTGTCTGCATTATCAGAGATCGACAGCCTTGATTCAGGTGGTCTGATGTAACTACTCCACTTCATTAATCCACAATTAAGGAATTCTTTCTCATTCAGGAAAGCAACCAACCTCTCCATAAATTTACCACAACTATATGCAACTCCTTTAGTGTAGTTTTTATTAATGTCAGACAAGCACTCATCGAGAATGACTGGGTTTAGCGATTTTATATCACCAGACCCAGTAAAAACTAATAAATTCTTTTCAATCACCCTAAGCACAATTGGAAAAGTTAGTTTATCAAATCCTTTAAGATTAGAGCAAAAAATATAAGCCACATATGATTTGCAAAATCCAATGTAAGAGGAATCAAGATCTTCAGCTTTAATGAACGAGTCCAACTTGACATTCTTCATCTTAAATTTAGAAAATTTAAATATTTTCTTCCAATGATTACTCTCCCAGTTGTTATCAAGTAGATTGCCACTTAGTTGTTCTTTACAATTTAGAATAAATTCGTTAAGATTTTCCCCTGCTAAGATTTCTGTTTTATTCCTAAAATTAATTATAGCACTTTCATTCATACCTATTGCTCCTTTGTAATTTTAAAGTCTCACATTTTTTTACTACTTCTTCGACAGCCATTATTGTTCTGTCTAATGTTTTACTCATAGTTTCATCATTAGTATTAGTCATAATCCTTTCTCTTTGGTTTAATAAATGATCTCGTAGTTCTATATGTGGTGCATCAATAAATGGGCGAAAGTGATGGCAGGTATAACAAGGAACTGGAACATTAGCCTGACATGATTTACAACCACCACATGCTCCAGTGACCTCCCCTGATAAATCCCTTACTGCTAATTCGTTTTTATTTATCGAATTATCATCCTGAATTTTACCCTGAAAAAAACCAGCATATTTTTGCATATGGTTTCCTACTGCTTCATCAATTCTTGCAACATGATCAGCATTAAATTCAACGTATACCCCCGTATATTGAGTTGTAGAGTGATCTAATAGTTCTGCAATAACTAATTCGCTGGCACCTTCTCTCGCAGCTCTTGTGCCAACCGTATAACGAAATCGTCGAGGGTTTACATTTAATCTTTCATAAGTTCTTTCCGAAATAACATTTTCTGTTTTAGCAATAAAATCAAGTGTCTTATTTATCTTTACAGAGTATTCGTGAGCTTTATCCGATACAAATATCTCTCTCAATTCATTATTTATTTTGAAGCTTTCTAACTTTTGCATTGATATAAATAGCGGTGTATTTTCAATCTCTTTGTTAGTTAGCTCTCTTTTAAGTATGCTACGAGTTTGCTCGATGCTCAAATCGCACTGCTTACGGAGTAAATCGTATAATTCTTTTGTCACTTGAAAATTTCTGCAAGCTTCCCTGAATCCCAAGCCTTGCTTTATCCTTGGGATGCTAATGACATAAGAATAGCTATTCTCATTTACTTTTAGCCTTCTTATATCAGATACCTTCATCTGTGAAATCTGTAGTGGCCTTCTTCCGGTTGCGCTTGTCAGCAAAGCCATCGCTAATTGAGTAATATCTATGTTTCCTTTTTCATATGCTCTATAGCAAGCTTCAAGAAAAGATTGTATTTCTATATCAGTAAGTGGGCCTTTAACTTTATCTCTTCTTCTTACAACTTCTCCTTTTTTGTTGTCAGTGATTATCAATTTACACAAAAAATCATATGCATCTTCATCTATTCCAGAGTAGCCCAATTCATACCATTTTTTTATGAGTATCCTTACCGATGACATAATATTATTGTTCTTGCCATCAGATCCTCTAAACCTCACAAGGGAAAACTCATCAACTCGCTTTGGCTCTACACTTACAATAAACCTCCTGAAATTATTATTTATTACTTTAACTGAAGCAGGGCTTAATTCACAAGCCAGATATTTAAGCACCTTTAAATATCCTTCCATCAATTCTTTATCAATTACATCCTTAACCATTTTGATATTTACCGTCACATTTCGGCTTAGTCTCCATGCCTCTTCATTTAGGAAAAAGTAATAACCTTTCGTTTTAGCTTCATAAGCGCTCTCATTATCTTCACCATTAACATATACTTTTAACATTAAACACCTCCTCTATTGATCATATCTTTCTGCATATTCAGAGCTAACTCTGCGGCCTTGTTTTCGATGAATCTTCTGTTATAAGTAGAAGCAGTCCCCGACCCCTCTTTCCAGCCCATGAGTAAAGACCTCATTTGTTCTTGCTCATATTGATTAGGTGGACTCTCCATACGGTCCATCTTTGAAGAAAATTCATAATTCCAGGTGTGTCTTAATTTATGCCCTGTCATTTTTGATAGTTCGGGACAAGAATTCTTTATAGTATTAATAATTTTATGATATGCCTGAATTGATAAAGGTTGTCCAAATGTGTTTCCTTTTTTATGACAAATAAACAAATAGCCATTGTCATTTTTAATTCTGTGTTTTCTTCTTTCGACTTTAATATAGTTGGAAATTTCATAACTTAAGTCATCTGATATTGATAACTTCCTACTTAGGGTTTTAACAAGCGGTTGTTTAATCCTTGAGTCATTAGGATCATCAGCTCTTCTACTAATCAAAATTGTTTGAGAGCCTATATCAATATCTTCAATTTTGATGTTTAATAACTCTCCTGCTCTTAATCCTAAATGATAAAGAATCAATATCATTAGCCTATTTCGCCTTTGAACATCATCATTAAAGGGATTCATTTCTGAACCTATCTTCAAAATCTCAAACAAAACATTAAGTTGATTTTGATTGAGATTTTTATCGATTGCTGAATCTTGATTCCTGAATCTAATTTTAGGTCGATGACTTTTCATTTTCGCAATGAATTTATCAATGATTCTATGATCTCTTTTATAACTTACAGTGAAGAAGTCACATAACCACTCAAGGTATTTGGTAATAGCTGTTAATCTGAAGTATTGAGTATTGCTACTAACCCTACAACCACTATTAAGATTAATAACTCTCTCTTTTTTCATTCTGTTAGTTATAAATTCCTTCAATGCATCAATCTCTTGAAGATGAAGAAATTCTGCTGTTCTGATCCTTGCTTCTATATCTATATTCTTGAGATTGAGAAATCTATAAAATAGAGCTATACTCGCTGAATGTAGCTCAATAGTTGAAATTGATTCGTTCTTCTTTCTTAACTCAGATGATATATACAAACACGGATAATAAAGTGGCACTTTTGAAACTTTATCAATGATCAAACAACATCTCTCTCCAGTATCCATTTTTATTGTATTAGTTACTATTCTATCCATACGTCTCCTTATTTTATTTACATTATTTAGTTCCAATCTTAATTAAAAATTTTGCAAAATAGGTATATGTATAACCTACATAGAAAATGGCTTATAAGTATCTTGCAAATAAATTATTGTCTTTTACTGAATAAATCCAGTAATATCAAGTGGATCTGATATTATTTTTACATTTATATATAAGGTAGATAGAAGGAATATTCTATTTACCTTATACCAACATTTAATTACTCCAACCCTTGATATATCTAATATCACTAATATTTCTGTAAAGTATTTTGCAATATAATTGTTTAAAACCTATCTAAATCTTGCATTTTCTTTCTATAAACTTTTCGAATCATCATCGGTTTATCGAAATGTTCTTATCATATCAAATAGATTTGTCAACTAAGGTAGGTTATAATTTTGCAGGATATTTTCATTCTTTAAAGGATGTAACTCATGACTTTTGAGAAATTCAAGAAAACCGCTATCAAATTCTTTGCTTCGGGTGCCTTTTTAACTCTTATTACCGTTGGATTTATATGGACTTATCTTGTCTTTTTAGGCAGAACAGATCTTTTCTTAAAAGTAGTTACTTTTGAAAGTTTATTTTCTTTTTCTGGTGCAATAATTCTTTTAAGCTTTTTTCTTTTTATGTTCCTGTTTTATTCTCCGTCTTTTATGGGTTGCTTAGTTATAAAAAGAGAAGTTCCAAATATTTTAGACTATGAACGTGTAAAGAAAACTCATTCAATAATATTACTTTTGAGCACATTGATATCTTTCACTTTATTGGTTTGTTTTGCAGAATTTACGGAAACTGAAATGAACCAATTTAACGTTTTTAAAATAATACTATGCAGCACTTTTTTTCCAATAGTTTTTAGCTTGTTTTTTAATAAGAGATCGATAATTGAAAACTACAACAAATCACATTCAAAAATAGACATTTTTAGATTATTTTCTCTCTTTGTAGGTAGAGCCTTTTTCATCGGGTTAGTGTCTTGGATGTTTTGTTTCCCGTTCCCTGTTATTACTCAGAGTCTCAAGTTTGACAATGCTGACTCGGAATCAATTCAAGTTCTCAAGTATTACGGTTTAGGTATAGTGGTCCTAACCATCACATTGATACCTGCTTTCTACTTCATTCAGATAAAAAATTCGGTTAGTTATATAAAGCAAAGCATGACAACTTTTGGATTGGCTTTGTTTTTTCTGATAGCTCTTTCTCTAATGCTTCCTGTTATTCCCACTTTAATTGTTAATTTCGCAGCAAGATTAGTTGGAATAAATGGCTTTGAAGTCTTAAGACCAGCAATTTCAGTCGAAAATCGGCCCGCTGAAAAATTCAAAGATCCACAGTGGCATTTATCAACATCCAACGATGGGAAGTTTTATCTTTTTGATGGGGTTAAACTTTTCTCATTTGGTACATTAGAACTTGTATGCCCTCCCAATGTTTTAGATTCCTATAAAGCCACTCTGCATTACATTTTAGCTTCCAAAAGATATGATGAGGAGACTAGGAAAATGCTTCATAAAGAAACAAAGACTTGTCAGATATTTAACAGTGAAGACCTTCGCTATTAGTAAAAAAAGGTGCTTGAATAAAGCACCTTAATATTTTGCTTAATGCCTTATATCCAAATTAGATAATATTTCATGTTTCTCTTGTTGTGAAGTTGATTCAAGAATAATGCATTGGATAGTCTCACGGAAAACACTGTGCCATATTTTTCTTTCTTCTGCATTTCTCCATTGCCTTGATAGAGCTTCTTCAACACTTATCCAAATTACCTCGCAAGTATGATTTTTTAGGCAATCTTTAAAAACTTTGTCTGGCAAAGTAAGAATTTGTCCAATTATCTCATTTTCATAGCTATCTACATAGAATGGCTTAGGTTCGACAAAATCTTTTAAAGAAGTGAAAGCTAATCCTCTTACATGAGCGGCCTGCATGGTGCTACTTACTCTATGTCCGTCTCGCCAAACACGAAGATCACCAAGCAAATAATTCACCCGTTGGTTGCGAGCTTTGCTTTCAGAAGACTGATACTGCACATAGGGTGGACCATCCCCATTTTGGCGATAACGAGCAAGGGTTTTAACACTTACCCCTAAATACAATGCCGCTAAATCTACCCCAATGGTAGCATCATCTGGCATGTCACCAAACAAACTCCAGACCTCTGACATTTCTCTCAAGGTTTCAATAGCACTCATGCTTGCTTCCCAGAATATTCAGGTATTGGTGGATATTTTGCTGAAGCCAGTAAATTATTATATAACCCTGGCGCAGTCATCAGTATATGTAGCTCAATCCGCTGTAGTGCCTCAAACACTCGGTTTTTGTCCGGTTCAGCATACCTCTCAGTAGGATCGGTTGTGTTACGGTGATTTAGAAGCTTCTTTACAACAGCATAGGAGCCAATTTCTTCAGCGATCCTGCCAAAGGTTCTTCTCAGGTCATGAGTGCCTAACTTAGCGATTCCGGCTTCTGCACATAGGTATTCCCTAAGTGTTTTACTATCACTATAGTGCCCGCTTTTGCTTCGAGGTGATCGTGCCGGAAACACCCATTTTCTGCGACTCACTTTTACTTCCTTATCAAAAACGATATCCCTTCTTTGCTCTAACAAACATCTGACAGCATCACAGATGGGAAGCTCATGATTCGTCCTGTTCTTGGTATCAAAAAAGAAAATTTTCCTATTAACCAAATCGACATAGCTCGTAGACTTTGCTTCTTCTGCTGATAGCTCCTCTCTCCAGCACAGAGAAGCCGTTTCTTCCTTTCTCGCACCAAGCAACACCGTTAGCAGGAGATAATCGCAACCAAGGCGGTTAAAGTTTCTCTTATTGTTCAGTGCATCCAGAAACTTACCCAATGTATCTTTTGCGGAAAGCGGATTTCTTACACCTTTTGACTGATAGCTTTCTTCCAGTTCAGAGCGACTACGATATTTCTTTTGCACTCTGAGCACCGTGAATGGGTTGTAAGTGAGAACAGGAAGTCGTTGCTGGCTCTGTGCATTCATCGCTTCTACATCGATAGAATGTTGAACTGCCACATTTGCCCACCTGAAAGTCTGCTCAGCCGTTGTTCTGGTCTTTGAGGCTATCTCATCAAACTTCTTGAGAATGAGGCTTCCTGTGAGGTCACGGACTCGATACCGCTCCCACTCTTTAAGCTTCTGTTCTGCTTTATCCAGCACCCGGATTGAATTTGGTTTTGCTGGTTTGCTTCGTCCTAGAAGGTGCTGACGATATTGAGTAAAAATCTCACTGAGGGTCAGCTCTGCGATATCAGCTTCTCGTTTAACTGCATTTGGATTTCTTTTGGTAGATTTCATCGATTGTGCATAGGTTCTCGCAACTTCACGAGCCTGATCAATCGATGCAAAATCCGATACATTACCAATCGTAGCTCTGATTACCTGTGAAGGTGACTTGCCCTCTGAAGGACTTCTGCCCCCTCCCGAAACTCTTCTCTGAATGATATAGGTCTTCTTTGTTGAACTGATCTTAACACCAAAGCCTACGGGTGAATCACGGTGGCTGTCAGTGATAAGATACGGCTTACCAGAAATGTTAGGCACATACACAACTCGTCCGTCTGAATCTAACTCAGGTTTGGTTTCTATCGATAACTTATTGATAATTATTGATTGATTCAGAGTCATTTTCATTGTTGTTGCCTCATGTATATCAGAAGAGCCATGTTGTATTCTCGATAGTAACTAGAATACATCTGGCATACAAATTTTCGGATTTAGATGGATTTATCAGGGTTTCAAATGGGGCCACTTGAGTACTTCTAAAGCCATAAAACGAGTAAATTCAATATGAAAGAGTCTACATATCAGGACTTTTCTACTCATACGCCAATGATGCAGCAGTATTTACGCCTCAAGGCCGAGCATCCTGACATCCTGCTGTTTTATCGCATGGGCGATTTCTATGAGCTGTTTTACGACGATGCGAAACGCGCCTCTCAGTTA
>Ga0157359_1000690_pt1 | contig 12675 bp, 6 predicted proteins | sample AttcapACBM3_FD_111482 | JGI IMG/M metagenome (GOLD analysis project Ga0157359, IMG submission 111482) | Fungus gardens microbial communities from leaf cutter ant in Botucatu, State of São Paulo, Brazil - Atta capiguara ACBM3 | ecosystem: Host-associated > Fungi > Mycelium > Unclassified ...
ATATATTTCTCCCTAGTGAAGTTCATGCCAATAAACTTACATCATGTTCTAAATTAATGATATTCATTGGGTATGAGAACAATGGTTATTGCTTTGTGTACTATACACAAGAAAATATCATTTTCCACTCCATACATGCCATTTTTGATGAGAAACTTTTTCCTAAATATACTAACTTCCATGTAAAAGAGTACAAATTGTACAATAAGTTATTAGACAGAATAAGTCCAGAGACAGAATCATCAGTATCTGACTCTTCTGAAAAAGATAGACTTGCTCCAATACCCATTCCACACACTCTCATTCCTCTTATTCAAAAAGATTCTCCTACTCATTCTTCTTCATCTTCTCTTTCTTATAAGTCTACATCTCTCTTATCTACTCCAGAGTCTAAAAAGCCTGGTAAAGATTAAAGAGAATGATGATATTGACTCTGATTGAAATACAACTCAGCCCTCAATATTCTTTGCAACCTACTTTGCAGATATTACAAAAAGTGAGGAGATCTAAGCATCAAACTTAGATATCCTTTAGAGAAGAAAATATTTATGAAGAATAAGAACATCTTACCAATATCCTATGGAATCCTTTATAGCAGCCAAGAGAGAGGTTTTCTAACCCCAACATGGCTTATAAATGCTCATTAGGAATCACAAAGAATTTATCAGAATACACAATATTTTTCTAATAAACTATTATTTAGGACAGTAAGAGTAAAATAGATACTCCACCTCCTACAAGTGAATCAGCTAAGCTAGCTATTACTAGCTACTTAGTATGCCTTGTAAGAGAAGGGGAAGTAGAACAAACTCACTTTTTCTTAGCACAATGTGCTTGCCCAATTTCCAAAAGCCTTGAAGATGTCACTAGATTACTAGCTAATATTCAAAGTAAGTGGCTTGAGTTCTACCTTGAGAAGCTAAAATTACTTAAAGATAGAAATGTCTATGAAGTTGTAGTCTTTTATAAGGAAAGGAAAGTGATTAAGAATTGTTGGGTATTCAATACTAAGTTACAGATCTTGACTTGTTGCAAAAGAATTTTCTCAGGTCAAAGGAATTTGCTTTGATAAATTATTCTCTCCAGTTATCTGCTATGAGACAATATACCTATTTATAGCTGTTGCTGCCCTTGAAGATTGGAACATCCATAGTAAAAACCTTTATAGTAATATATATAAGAAAATTTACATAGAGCAATCTGAAGATTTTAGACTATCTGGTAAACAAAAGAAAGTCTGGCAACTCTACAAAGTATTATACAATCTTAAGCAAGCTGGTTTATCTTGGTGGTAGACTATGACTAAGTCAATATTAGCTCTAAGATTTAAGTGATGTAAATCTGATACTAGTATGTATTACTTCATTGATGAAAAGACTAGGGAGTTTGTTATAGCAATTGTTCATGTTAATGAAATATTTCCTACTTCTCTTAGAGTTGAAGTAAAAATTCATAATGAAATAGGAATACTGTAATAATCTTAGAGAAACCAAAAAGTTTCTTGGAATGTGTATAAGTCATAACTACAAGAATCAAAGGATTTTTGTAGACTAATCTGAGTACTTGAACAAAGTTCTAATATACTTTAATGTAGTAACCAACCCAACAAGTACTCCACTGCTATTGGGCTATATGTTTGAACCTAATAATAAACAATGCAATCCTAATTTCCATCAAAAGTACTAGCAAATGGTTAGATCTCTAATATATCTAATGGTTGGCTTATGTCCTAATATAGGATTTACTGTAGTCAAACTTGTCTAACAGATAGCAAATCTTTCAAATGAACATTGTTGAGCAGGATTATATCTTTGCAGATATTTGCTTAATACTTACAAGTATTGAATAGATCTATAATAGACTTAGTAATAAGTTTGTTGTAGTACATTCTGATTCAGACTGAAAACAAGATCTAAAATCATATAAATCCATGACTAGTTACTTTACTCTTATAGCTTATAGAATAATGATCTAAATAAGCTGCCAGCAAAAGATAATAGCACTATCTTTAACTGAGGCTGAGTATATAATCCTTTCTAATTGTAGCCATCAGCTTGTCTAAATAAGAAACCTTCTCAATGAGGTCAGTTTTAATATTCTAATCCCTCATATCTATAGTGTTATAACCTTAGACTTGGCTCAGATTGCAACTTAGGCAAAGACTTAAGTAATAGAATAGAAATAAGTCAATTAGTAAAGTATAAAGATATAGAACTATATCTACTATCTTATATATCTATTAACAATGAGTACTATACATGGTAAACATAAGAAACTAAGTTATAAAACAATAAGGAGAATGGAAGAAAACAATGCTTACTATATGAGGTGCTGACTGATACAACTATAGTGTAGCCAATTATTGTATCATAAAGACATAACTCTTAGCCCTGTAGTCTATGTTGCAGTAATATGGTGAACATGAGAAAGCAATCATAACATATGGTGATAACCTTGGCTCACTTTTCTAGAGATCTAATCCTATATAAAAAAAGTGCTTTAAATATATTGATATTTGCTATTACTACATAAGAGATCTAATTGAGGATAAACAAGTTAAACTATATCACATTGATGGGAAAAAGAATTCTGCTGATATTCTAACTAAAAACCTTGGTCAAGTCTTATTCAGTTGCTTCTATTTATTTCTTAGCTTAAAAATACTCTAAGTCTATCTGCTTTTACTTCTATTACTTAACAACTGGTGTTTTAAGTAAGAAGTATTGTAAAGTATTCCACTTAGTAGTTGTACAGCCTATGATTAGTAGTCCTAATTAGATAGCTAATCAAAATTTTCATATAGGTTGAACTCCTACTAATACTACTTATCTTCTATTATTACTTGCTGTTTCTCAGCTCTCTATTAAAGCATACACTATAGGTAAGTGGTTGCCAGTTGTTCATACTATACCATACTGCTGTACTTTTTATTTTTTACTATTTTTCATTAATTTCTTTTTAAATTTTCTTTTCATTTTCTTTATTTTGGACTTAGGCAGTGGAGTGTGGTGCAATAGTCACATATATGTTACAAAGCATGACAAAGACATAATATAACACTTGTCACAGAGCTATTATATGTTATAGTTATAGATCATAGTTATATAACACAGAAAAAGTTGTAAAAGATTTCAGAACAAATGATATTATATAGTATAACTATACTATACTAGTTTTATAAAGAGCATATCAACTTTAGAATAAGCTATAATGTGCATATAGACTATAATCTATTATATAAGGTAAATTAGTTTGTAATAAGAACTCTACTGAGTTTTCTTATATTACTCAATACAAAAATATGTTTTTTGTCTAACTTTGAAACTTAAATCATAACAATTATTACCTATTCCATCTTATTAATACTACTAAGCTCTTTATTACAGAACTTACTATTGGTAAGTAGTCATCAGTTGTTTATACTATATTATACTACTATGTATTCTATTTCTCTAACATAGTATATATTTAGAGTTTACAATAGTAAGATATAAACTCTAATAGAAAATTTTATACTTTATATATTTTTTCTATATATAACTATTTACTTCTAAATTATATTTAGATATTGCTAGAACAATCATCTGTATTACTAATAAAATAAAATAAAATATATAGTTATCATTACTGTTGTACTTGAGATATAAGTATATAATTTGTAATTAGTCTAGTAAATCTATGTACACAATAGATTTGAATAAATGTTAGTAAGATTGGATAAATTTTAAAGCTCTAGAAAATCTTAAGTATATTGAACAGCTAATCAACTATATTACTCTCTTTTGGAAAATTCTAAGAAAATAAAATAAAGTTTCTAAAGATAACAACTACTTTAAATACTAGATTTATTTGTAGAATTGTAACTAAGTATAAACAGTGATCTTGGCTTTAACTTATATGTTATACTAATAGTATATCTATCAGATTTAAAGATAGTAATTTTGAAACTTGGTAAAGAAAAATAATACCATATAAAGTGTATACAAATCATACATTAGAAATATTGTGGCAACCACTAGACACAGAGTCTAATAGCTATACAAGCAAGTAAAGCTCTCAGTAGGCAATTAAGTAGGGAAAATCACAAGAGAACTCAACAAGAAGTCTCTGCTAAATTAGAGTCCTATATATACAAAGTTCTCATGGTCCATGCTACTAATAATTAACCCTGCTCTTATGTCCATGCCTCTTCCTTATGTTTGCCTCAAGGCCACCATGTTGTATACATGTGCTGACATTATCTTCCAGATCCTTCTACCATATTCTAGGCCTATGACATCACATTATGTGACATGTCATGTGACTACAGTGTCACATGCCTCTTCATCATCCAAAAGAATAACAGAAACAAGAAAAGAAAATCAATATAAAATCAGAAAAATAAAAGAAAAGAAAAATAAAATTGTTAGTGTTCAAGCATCCCATAACAAGAAATATATAAAGTAGACTTACTTATACTAGAAACTCCACTGAGTTCTTAGTATAAAGTGTCTATCTTATATATGCTAGCTAGTTGATCTATATGAAACCTTATCTAACTATTCTTAAAGGCTATATATTATCTATAAAATTAATATATAATAAACATACTATATAACATCATTATTCTAAAACCTTTTATATTCTTCTGTATGATATATGATTATATGATAGTTTGTGACAGTTATGTATAACATCACACTAACCCTTGATCCTTAGTCTAGAAAAATAAAAATGAGAAAGAATAAAAAATAAAAATAAAGTCTACTATCTTCAACTCTGATAACTAGGCTCTTTCTATTCTTTTTCTCTTATCATTCTCAACTAGTAGTTATCATAACTACCTTTAAATATAAAGAGGAGCTAGCTGTGGATAATAGTAACTAGACTTAGGTTACTATTTAGGTATACTTATTGTTTAATTGGATAATATTGAAATAAAGTACTTGTATTTTTTTGTGTAGAAGGCTTATACTGTAGATCTATTGTGACTTATCCATGTAGAGTAATAATATTCTCTAGTAGAGAAATGTCTAGCTTAGAGATTTTCTCCTTAGAAATATTAGAATACACAGTTCAATTAGAGAAGTAAGATAAGTAGTTAGTAGATAATATGAGATAGAACTAGTTAAGGGCCTACTAGTATCTATAAAATTTTTAACAAGTTCAGAATATAAATCAGAGAATAAGACTAGTACCAGCTCCTCTTCTTTGTTCTTATACACTTCATCTCTTCTATTATGATTCAATAATCTTAGAACTGATCAAAGAAAGGAACCTTGTATTAGAGTTAATATAAGAGAACTCAATGAAGTTCTTAGTACAATATATCTATCTTTATATACCAACTAGCAATATTCCATGCTCTACTATATCTAGCCTATCCTAAAGACCATGTGTTAGTCATAAGATCAATATATATTGTATATATTGTGTAATATCATTATTTCTTAAACCTTTTATTATGTTCTACATGATCACACAATCATGTGACTATTACTGTGACCATGTCATATGATGTGACTGATGTGTGACAGTATAACCATGATGTCACTCTAACCCTAATCCTAGATTTAACATAGAAAATAAATCAAAAAGAAAAGAAAAAATAGAAAAGAAATTTTAAAAGAAACTTGGGTCCAATATTTACAAGTCTGATATCTCCCTACTCTACCACTTACACTAATGCTTACCAATTCACTACTATCTTACTATATAAGTTAACATAATCTAGTAAAGTAGTTGTAGCTTCTAATAAGATAATAAGCAAAATAACTAGTAGTATTACAAACACAACTAACTGCTAGATCAGAAGAGATAGAGAGAGAAGAGAAAGTGGCTCTAAGATCTAGATATGGGTTTTAACCAAAGATAATTAAGCCACTATAGTTTAATAGAGATTTAGGAAAGATAATGAGATTTGTAATGGTATATAAGCTATATATTAGAATAAGAATGAGAGAAAAGATAATAAAAGAGCAGGTATAATAAATCTTAATATATATAGAAAGAATTGGCAAATGTTTGGAAGAAAAATATTCTAGAGGATTTAAAGTCAGAGAATTATAAATTTACATTAGCAGATAAATTATTGGCAATATTAAAGAGAAAGTTTGAAAGAGAAGACAATGAATTAGCAAAAGTAACTGAACTCAAGTAAGTAGAATAAGATTTACAAACTATAGACAAATTTGTCCAGATATTCAAATAAGTAGTAAGAGATAGTGTTAGAGTTGAAGACAGTAGACTCTATTTATTTTTATTTTATTTCTTATTTTTATTATTTCAAACTTAAGATTAAAAGTTAGTGTAATATCACAAACTACTGTCACTGTCACACAATTACATGTTATACAAAAGAGTATAGAAGATTCTAAAACAATAATATCATATAACATGTTTACTATATATTAATCTTATAAATAACACATGCTTTTTAGAGTAGGTTAGGTTTAGTGTAGCATAAATCATTAGCCTAGCATATATAAGATAAATACTTTGTACTTAGAACTTTATTAAGTTCTTTTATGTAAATTCTATACAAGATTTTTTTTTGCTTTTACACTTAAGTGTGAGTTATAATAGATAGTAGATATAAGAGTCAGATATTGGTTAAGATTGAGAAATTCAAAAAAGAGATGAATAGTATTATTAGGTACAAGTTAATGGAGATAAAATAACTTCTAAGAGATATTGAGCAATAGTATAAAAAGACAATCAATCTAAATAGATATTAAAAAGAAAGTAAATAAAAGAAAAAGAAGCTGAGGAGCAAAAGAAAAACTTAAGTACTAAGATTAAATATACCAATAGCTACCAAAAAAGTATAGCAGCCACAATTACTACAATTATAGCCTCAAGTCTAGCTAAGAAAGCAAGAGTTTAGGTAAGCACTAATAAGATTTGCTCTAATAGAAGGAATAGAAAGAACAAATATAGTAATGGTAAATCTGCAATAGTGGTAGACAGAAATTGTACCAAAGCATAACCTACATGCTATAAAGATAGGTTAGAGAAAGAATTTACAACTGTAAAAGGTTCAGACATATTGTAAGATACTATAGAAATTGAAATTCTGTAAAATAAGAAAAAAAATAGAATAACAAGTTTGCAATACTCAGTGGTAAAGTAGTAGATAATACATTTAGATATAACTTGAATAAGAACTTGAAAAGTAACAGTGAGGATTGGATTTGAGAGAATTAATGTATAAGAAGAGGTAACTATAGAGATATTGTTGGATAGTAGAGTAATAGGTTTAGTTATGAGTTCAGAATTTACAAGAAAGTAAGAGTTTAAGTTAAAGAAAATTTTACAAAAAATATAGGGAGAGAATGAAGATTGCTGTAACAAGGGAATAAAAGTGAAATTATCAGAATTACAAATATTAGACTTGGTTTTGTTATGATGGATGCCTCATGTCTTCAGCATAAACTAGGGTAAAGGATAATGATGATATGATTGGCTGCACTGAAGTAGTCTCAATCAACATCTCATGTAGTAGGTACTACATCCTTGCTTTTACCTTATGTTGTATAACTTGTTTCACCTCATATACTGTGGACATTATCCTTATGGTTTACTTGTATATATAGCATAGATGTACTTCTATATCTTTATGCTTTACCACTTGAATCCTATCCCTTACTTCCTCTCAAGTTTTTGTCTAAGTGCAACCTGAGCTCTAAGCTAAGGTTATAATAGGTTTATTTTTGCATTAATTTCTTATTTTGGGACTTAAGATTAGGATTAGCATGATGTCACATGTCACATGATGCTGTTACTGTCACAAAATCACATGTTATAATAGAAAGCAGTAAAAGATTTTGGAAAGAATACATTACTACAATATGTTTGATACATATTGATCTTATAAATAATATATAACCTTTAGGGTAGGCTAATGGTAGTATAGCACAGACTAGTAGTCTAACATATATAAGATAGACTGTTCTATACAGAGCTTTTCATTAAGTAATCTTGAGAATATCATGGCTTGCTTTCTACAATCCTGAGATCAACTGAAAGATAAAAGAGGTAAAAATGACAAGGTGCTCTAAGAAGTGTGGAAGGTAGTGGAGGCCAAAGTAGGGAAAACTAAGATGATAAAGACAAAGAAGAAAGAGAAAAAGGACAGAAAGAAAAGATGAAGAAAAAACATAAAAGAGAAAGAATGATAAAGGTAAAAAGAGTAATAGAGAAATAGAAGATTTGAGATGAAGAGAAAGTAGTAAAATTGGAGAGAAATTGGTTTCTCCAAGGTTCCACAAGTGAATTTATGTTTTTGGAAAGAAAGCAAGTAAGAGAATACCAACAAGGAAAATATAAGACTATACAATAGATATGAAGGAAGAATTTGTGCCAAGAAAGAGAAAGATGTATCTATCATCATGAAAAGAGAGAGAAGAGGTATGTGAATTTATAAACAAACATTTGAGAAAAGAGTATATCAGATCTTTGAAATTATCTCAAATAGCACTAGTATTCTTTGTAGAAAAGAAGAACAGTAGGAAGTGTATGGTACAGGACTATAGGTATCTAAACAAATAGACTGTAAAAAATAAACACTCTCTGTCTTTGATTTCAGACATTGTAAAATATATTGGTACAAAGAAAGTATCTACTAAGTTAGATCTATATTGAGGTTATAATAATGTATGGGTAAAAAAGAGAGACAAGTGTAAAGGTAGTGCTCATAACCCTAAAAGGGTTGTTCAAACCTACAGTAATGTTTTTTGGACTTACTAACTCTCCAGTAACATTTCAAACAATAATGAATAAGATTTTGCAGAACTTGATACTAAAGAAGTGGCAAGTTTCACTGATAATGTAATAGTAAGGACAGAAGAGGGAGAAGGACATGATAAAATAGTTGAGGAAGTGATAAAGAGATTGGCAGAAAATGACCTATATGTAAAACTGGAAAAATACAAGTGGAAGATGAGAGAAGTAGGATACTTGGGAGTGGTGATTGGACTGGAAGAAATAAAAATGGAGGAGGAAAAGATAGAGATGGTATTGGACTAGCCAACTCCTAATAGAGTCAAGGATTTTCAGAAGTTCTTAGGACTTGCCAAACATTATAAGTAGTTTGTCAAAGATTTTGTGTCTATAGCTAAACCATTACACAACTTGGTAAAAAAAATCAGAAGTGGGATTGGACAGAGAAATAGGAAAAAGCATTCAGAGAGCTAAAGAAGAAATTTACAGAAGAACTAGTACTAGCAGTACTAGACTTAAATAAAAGAAAATAAGAATGGAAGTTAATGTGTCAAACTATGCAACAGAAGAAACTTTGTTAATAAAATGTAAAGATGGAGGCTAGTGGCATACTTGCCAAAATCTCTGAATGAGATAGAAATGAATTATGAAATTCATAACAAGAAGATGTTGGTAGTTATTAGAGGGTTATAAAACTAGAAACATTTACTGAAAGATGCTAAATTCAAGTTTAAGGTTTGGATAGACCATAAGTATTTCATGAAGATACAAAAATTGAACAGAAGACAAGTAACATTGTATTTATCAAGATGCAATTTGAAACATGTACCAGGAACAAAGATGGAAAAAACAGAAAAACTAAGTATGAGACTAAACTAGAAAGTAGGAGTAGAAATAGAAGTAGATATAATATAAAAAATAAAAATAGCTAGAGAAAAGAACAATAAGGTAGTTAGGGTAATAGAAGAAATAAAGAATGTTAGGATAAAAATACTGAATGATGAAGGGTGGCAGATAAAAGAAGAGCTAGTACTGAAAAAAGAAAAGGTGTATATTCCAAAAGATAAGGAGTTGCAAATAGAAATTATTCAGTTACACTATGACATACTAGTAACTGGACATGGAGAAAGATAGAAGGTGACAGAGTTAATTACAAGGAATTACTTGTGGCTAAGAGTAACAAAAGACATAAGAAAATATATGAATGGATATGACTTATACCAAAGAATGAAGAATAGGATGGAAGCACCAATGGGAAAGCTGATGGTAAATCAAGTACCAGAGAAAATATGAACACATTTAATAGTAGACTTCATTACTAAATTGTCATTGGTAGCAAGAAAGAATGCAATACTAGTAGTATGTGATAGATTGTCAAAAATAGCATATTTTATAGCAACCACTAAAGGGATATTAGCAGAGTGATTGGCAAGGTTATTTAGAGATAATATATAGAAGTTGTATAGATTGCTGGAGAATATTATTTCAGATAGAGAACTACAGTTTATAGTGAAGTTGATAAAGAAATTAAGACAAGGTTGTTAACAGCCTTCTATTTATAGATAGATGAACAAACTGAGTGTATAAATCAAGGAGCTAGAATAGTACCTATAGTTCTTTGTGGATCATAGGCAAAAGAATTGGCCTGAGTGACTAGCATTTGTGGAGTTTGCAGTGAATAGTAAAGTTTATTCAGTAACAAAAGTATTCTTATTCATAACAAACTATGAAAGAGAGTTAAGAATGGGAGCAGACATCAAGAGGAAAGAAAAAGTAGAGAAGATGACAGAATTTGTGGAAAGAATGAAAAAAATCTAGGAGAAAGTAGGAGTAGTACTAAAAAGATATAAGGAGAAATAAAGAGGCACATGGATAAGAGAAGAAAAGAGGTGGAAGCATAGAAGAAAGGAGACAAGGTAATATTAAGCACCAAAAACTTAGTGTTCAAAAAGCAGCCAGTAAGAAAACTAGTAGACCAATATATATGTTTATATTATTAAAGAGGTAATATTCACCAATGCAGTTAAACTAAAAGTATACCTAGGTATGGTTAAAGTCCTAACTGGAAGTTAAAAAGCAAATATCTTAGAAGTTGGTCTATAACAATACTTAAGAAAGCTAGAAAAAAATTGGCTGAGATAGAAGTCTGTTTCTCCAGAAGAGAAATCTTAAAAGAGAGGTAATATTAGATATATCACATCCTATTCCAACTACATATGTTCCAATCCACAGATAACCCTTTCTCTCTCATTCACATTTCCCAACCTCTTCTAGTATAGATCATATATCTCCATTTTACCTCAGATATCCTTAATGAACTCTTACTAGCTCTATGAACCTCTATCCTCTAATATCCAAAGATTACTAGAAATCAGAGCAACTTGCTTAATAGTCTCCATTTTAGATAAGTACTCTAGGTAATATACCTAGTATATATAATTTAGTAATTGACACTATATTAGCTATTCTGAAAATTAACTAAAACTGATATTCTCTTCCAGTATTTACAATAACATACCTTGTTACCCTCTAGTGGTTTCCACCCACTAAGTTCTCCAAGTTCTATTTTAAAATATACAACTAGTATAGCTAGTAGAGATATAGTATACAAGCTAAAGTCAAAGGTCATTCTGACTTGTCTTCCATGTCCTTAGATAATATACTAATTAATATATTTGGAATTCTGAGATATTTTATCAGATCTTAGATAACAAGATATAAACTGTATCTAATACTCTTATATACATGACTTATAATACTTAGAGTAGACTAGATATAAAGTGTATACAGATCATGTAATAGAGGTATATAGAGTAGACTCATCTATACTTTACTAAGTTCTCTTGTATTAAATAATACAAGTTTCCTCTTTTATCCAAACTCTAAGACTTTAGTTGTAATAATATCAGATATAGTTCATACTTGAGGGTAAAAGTTTACAGAGTTAGTTAGAGTTCAACAAGTATGTAAGAAAATCTAACTTTTTATCACATTCAGCCAAGCAAGGACTCTTAAACTCAAATCCTACAAACTTTGCTATAAACTTCTTTGCTTTACAGTATTACCAAATTCCACCACAGAATTTGTAAACCTTATCACTGTCAGTCTCAAATCCTATACTTGTACATCACTCTTCTGGGAGACTTTTTAGATTGTTATTTGTTGTCTCTCTATCACCATCAAATATATTCTGCCTTATTAGGTAATTTTCTAAATATTTCAACCTAGGTTCCTGACCATTTGTATGTTATTATTCTAATATTAGCTTAGTATTATTAGAGTAATTATTGAAGTTGTCCAAGTTTTACAAACTTCCACAACTTTCAGAAAAACCTAAGTTTTATTGATATAATACTATAAATATACTGTTTACTTCCAGGAGAATCTGAGAGAACAGAATAAGAAATGATAAAGATAGCATAACCAGAGATATTTCTAATAGAAATATCTAGAATATTAGCCTGAAAAGAAATAAAGATTACTATAAGCAATAAATAGAAGATAGTTGGGACAATAGTCAAGATCAAAATCTAAGATTAATAGCAGAGAGTAATAAAGTTAAGAAAATAAATACTATAGACTTTGATGATAGTGTTTGTTACAAACTTAAGACCTTAGAGTTGGTCAAAAAAGTAAACCTTGTATTGGGTTAACACAAGAGAACTCAATAGAGAGCTCTATACAAGATAATCTACCTTATATACTAAAATCACATGGTCTGTGCTAACTACTTCTAGCCTACCCTAAACAGCCATATGTATACCTTAAGGTCAACATATGTTATACATATTATATGACATTATTTTTCTAGAACCTTTTATATTCTTCCATACATCTTGTGACTTGTGACCATGACTGTGTGATCTTGTCACTCTAACCCTAACCCTAACCCTAAGTTCTAAAAATAGAAAAATGAAAATAGAAAAGATAAGGAAAACAAATTAAGTCTACTACTTTTATCTTTGATATTACCCC
>Ga0157359_1000691_pt1 | contig 12670 bp, 7 predicted proteins | sample AttcapACBM3_FD_111482 | JGI IMG/M metagenome (GOLD analysis project Ga0157359, IMG submission 111482) | Fungus gardens microbial communities from leaf cutter ant in Botucatu, State of São Paulo, Brazil - Atta capiguara ACBM3 | ecosystem: Host-associated > Fungi > Mycelium > Unclassified ...
TATTACTATAGTTAACTCAAAAAATCTAAATAAATCAATGTAAGATTCTATACTTCTTCCTAGTCTCTAGAACAGTTCTTAATGTGTTTGTGAGTCTCTAGAGCCATTTTTAGAGCTGGAAAATGAGTTTATTTAAGAAAAAGACCTCAAACTTGTTATATTGCAAAACACTTCTCAAAAAGTGTCTCTACTTCTTCTGCTTCTAGAAATGCTTTTGCTGAGAGCTAGGCATTAGCTTTATATTCTTCAGGAAAAAGTTGTCAGAGTTGTAGATAATAGACTTGGTTTTACTTATTTTCTTTCTTTTTTTCTATTTATTTTATTTTTAGTTTTTACTTTATTTTGAACTTAGGTAAAGGGTGTAATGTGATAACATATATGATAGTCATACAAGTTACAAAGAATAACAGAGATATGACACTTGTTATAGATTACATGAATATATATATTACAAACTTCATTCAGCTTGTATTTTCATAATCAGTAGATTAATTTTCACAAACTAAGTTGTACTAGAAAGCCCCAAATTGTTGTGGCAACCACAAGTCACAAAGTCCAATAGGGCATAAACAATAAATCTCTTAGTAGGATATTGTTGTGGAGATCACAAGAGAACTTAACAAGAAGTCTCTGCTGAATTGCTACCTTATTTATATAAATTACAGATGGTTTATGCTATCAATAATTAACCCTACCCTAAAGTTCATGTGTTGTCTATGCTTTATTCTTATATTCTCTATAAGGACACTATACCATATATATATGTCCTGATATCATTCTCCTTACCCTTCTAGCCTGCTTTAGCCAAGTCTAGGCCTATGACATAATATCATGTGATATGTCATGTGACCTCAGTCACATGCCTCTTCATTGTCAAAAATAAAAAGAAAAGGAAAATCAAAAGAAAATAAATATTAAATCAAGGAAAATAGATTAAGGAAAAGAAAAATATTAGTGTTTAAGCATATCATAACACAAATGATAGCTATCTGCACATATGTGGGATGTACAAAAGTAACAACAGATTACTGAGATATTAGATCATCAGTAACTATAAGTTTTATTAATTATTATCTCAGAAATAACTAAACAAATTCCTATAATCAAAGTGGAAAGTGCTTATTAAATAGTTTCTAATGATATATTATACATCATATAGAGATCAGTATTTATAGAGATAAAAGCATATCAATATAGTAACATAATTATTACAAACTTAAAATCTCAGAGCTGGTCAAAAGAAGGAACTTTATATAGGGTTTATATAAGAGAATCCAATAGAGCTCCTAAGCACAGTGTATCTACCTTATACTTATGGTTCATACCATACTATCCTAGCTTACTCTAAAAAAACATATATATACTATGAGGTCAATATATGTTGTACATACTATATAATATTATTGTTCTAGAATCTTCTGTAGCATGTGATTGGGTGATCATAATTGTGACCATGTCATGTGATATATGATGTCCTGCTAAACCCTCATCCTCAGTTCTAACATAATAAAAAGTAAAAGAAAAATATAAAAATAAAAATAAGAAAGAAAAATAATTAGAGTCTATTATCTTCAATTCTAATAATAGACATTCTATATTAGGAACTCTATTGAGTTTTCTTATATTAACTTAATACAAGATTCTTCTTTTACTTTAACTTATGAGCTTAAGTTGTAATATTAGAACTCAATTTCTACTCTTGAGACTATCTAATACAAAGTCTCTTTTATTTTCTTGTCTTACTTTTTTTCATTCTTGACTGAAAGATAATATTACCTTTTATTCAAGAAAACAAAGCTAGACTATAGACTTAAAAGAAAGATAGTAGCCATCAGAAGATTTGCTATAAATATTAGTAACCAGACTTAGTATGTTATAACTCAAAACTCAATGACTAGTTAAAAGAGGAATCTTATATAGGATTTACATAAGAAAACTCAATAGAGTTTCTGTTATAAACTAGTTTATCTTATATACTACAGACTGTGGTCTGTGTGTATACTACACTAACTTATTCTAAAGTTTATATATTTTCTATAAGGCTAATATGTTGTAGTCATGTTATATGATATTATTTGTTTTAAAACCTTTTCCAACTTTCTTTGTATTACACTAGTTTTAATCCTAAGTCTTAGAATATAAAATAAAAATGAGAAAGAAAAATAAATAAAATAAAGTCTATTATCTTCAATTCTGACACAATGTTACATACTAACTAACTACATCCATCATCTATCTTAGATAACACTAAGCTTATTCACACTTGTTTTTTTTAAATTAACAATTTATTACATGGAGCTCAGCAGCAGACTACAATAACTACTAAGTAGTTATATACATTTAAAAAGAAACAACATAGAAAAGAGAGTTAAAAAGAAAAAAGAAAGAAAAATCAAATAAAAGAAAAGATATATGAAAGACATTATTTTAAGGAGATTGAGTAATGTGTTCTCCAAAGAAAAAAGCATTACTGTTAAATTCTAAGAAGAGAATGAAATGAGATAACATATTTCTTCTAGGATTACAATAATTATTAAATTTTTTACACTCATGAAGAATATGTCTTCTAGTTTCAATTGAATAAAGGCCATATGGACATGCAAAGTTCTCTTGAGGAAAGAACTTCAAGCAATATTTGTTGATAGGAGTGTGATTGACAATTACTCTAGTAGCTCTTATACAAAGTGAATTTAAATGGCTAAAAAGTTTCAGCTATGATCTTCCTTTGGAATACAATGGTTCAATGATATTAAGATCATTATTGAGAAGGTCTAAAAAGCTTCTTCCTTTATTATCTGAGGATTGAAACATTATCTTCCACTAACTAATAATATCATCACATTCATCTTTTTGACTGTAATTCTATAATGATTTGTATGGGAAAATCAGTGATAGATTGAAACTTTTTGTCTCTTTGTTAATAATACTATGAAGTGACCAATTGTCTAGGATAGTCTCAGAAATCAATGTAATTGAGGTAATTTCTTTCAAAAAATTCTTTGATTTCTTTAGAAATAGCTGCTGATTGAATCTGATATAGATGAATAAATAAATCAAAGATCTTTTTAGCAGTGTGTATAGAGTCAGTGATGATGATAATATGTTCAATATTGGTTAACCAAATAGCTTGATTTAATTTACACCTGATAGCAAATAGTTCTGCTTTAGTGGATGTGATGTTTATAGCATGATAGATGGTCTTGATGACAGGAGAATCATGAGTGTGTACATGAGCAATGGATGTGGTGACTTGATTTTTGATACTTACATTAGATATGATAACAGCCATTTTAGGATTGATTGATATACTGATGACTATTTCATCAAGATGATAAAGATAAGTCTTTCTAGTATTAGAGTTTTTTCTGTCAGAATGATGAAAAGTAAAACAGCTAGGATAAATATCTATTAGTCTGTTTCTAGGAGAAAATTTGTTATTGAAAGAATCAAAAGAATTAAAAACTCCATTCAATCTGTTGTTAGCATCTATAATGGAGCTTTTAACCTTCAATTGCTGTTTGACAGTTAATATATCCAATGATAGATGGTGTTTATTTTGATTTGAAAAGTATCTTGACTCTAGTAGCAATCTGATAATATGGTTTGAAAGAAGTAATTGAGTACAAAGTTGTAGTTTTCTGCTAAGCTTTTAAAGGTGTAAGTTTATGGGAATAAGGCCAGTAATGGCTTCTATACCTAAGAAAGAAGAAGTTTGAAATACTCTAAGAATCCAGAGAGCAGCTCTTTGTTGTGGCAACTACTTATCACAAAGACAAATAATCACACAAGTGGTAAATCTCTTAAGTCAGATATCAAGTGGGAAGTTCACAAGACAACTCGACAAGGAGTCTGCTAAATTAGAGTCCTATATATACCAAATACACCTGGTCCATGCTACAACCTCATGTCTGTCTCATTTCCTACTCAAGGCTACCATGTTGTATACATGTGCCCTGATATCATCTTCTAGATCTTTCCACTATGTTCTAGGCTTACGACGTCACATCATGTGACTAGTCATGTGACTGTGATGTCATGTGTCTCTTCATTGTTCAAAAGAAAAATAAAAGAAAAAGAAAAGAAAATCAATATAAAATCAGAAAAATAAAAGAAAAGAAAAAGAAAATTGTTAGTGTTCCAATGTTCCATAACACTCTTCTTTGCATGAGTTTAAAAACTTTGAATAGGTATGATAGTAGTGCATTAATGTAGTACCACAAAGAGAAGCTGTATAATACAATAGGAAGGACTCATATCCTGTACAAAAGACATTTTTGAGTTGAAATGAGACCTCTTGACAAATTTCCAAGTATTTTAATGCTTTTAACTATTGATATAGCTTTGTTCATTTAAAAGTTAATATGTTGACAAAAAAACAGTTTTCTATTAAAAATGAATCCCAAGTATCACCACATCTCTTTGGAACAAAGAACAGGTCCTCCTAGAACAGAAAGATATAGAGGGGGGGATTGAAAGCTTCTTGTGATCTAGAAAAATGGAAAACTTCAGTTTTCCCTATTCAATGACAAGTTCAAAATGTTCCAAAAGAAGAAACATAATGCAATAACTACAAAAAAGATTTGCATTTGAAATATTAAAGGATTTGTTCTGGGAGATAAGAAGACCATTGTCTACAAAAGAGATGAAAGAAACAGGAATTTTTAGGTTTTTTAATCTTTTCTCAAAAATATGAAAAACTAGTGATAAATAAAGAGCTGATCCTTGGCCCATACCAATGTTAACATTAAAGAATGGAGAAGAATTCCACAAATACTTAGTTTTTCTTCCTACTAAATAGTTACTAAAAAAGTGAGAAATCTTTAGATCAAATCTAGCTTTGACTATGATAAGTGGAAGTATTTGATGATTGATGGAGGGAAAAAATTGAGCAATATCAAATGCCAAGATGCTAGTTAAATAATTCTTTACCCAACCTGAGTATATAAGATATATCAAAAAGGTGCCAGCATTAGTCATAGATTGTTGTTTAAGACCTTCTAGTTAGTAAGGATGGGTTATATTATTGGATAAGGCTTGGAATTGAAGCCTTTCACTGATGACCTTCTTAATTAGCTTGTCAAGTGTATTTAACAGGACAATGGGCCCAAATGTTTTAGAAGTGTTGTATAATGCCTTATTAGGTTTGGAAATGATAATAGACATGGACACTTTGAAGTATGAAGGCTAGTGTCCTAAGTCAATATATACATTAGCAATATTCAAGACATTATCAAGGCATGCCAAATTTTTTATGATCTCTTTGAGATGTCTCCAAGACAATTTATCAGGTCTAGAGATGAAATTATTGCTGTATTTGTTGATAGCCAACAAGAATTCTTCTTTAGAGAAAGAAGGCCATTAAGATGTAGCTTTGTTAAGAATTTCTTCAAGAATGGAAGTGTCTACCTGTCAATGTTGAGCTGTGTTAAATGACTTATGAAGGGCCTGCTAGAGATCCTTGATTTCAAGACAAGGCTGATCATTATACTTGATTGCTTTAATTGCTGGAAGCTTATGCTTTTTGATTCAATTTATGAGATCCTATAGACCATTCTTCCTATTCAAGGTTTTTTCATTGAAGAATTCCCTTTTAGTTATTTTTACTGTCTTCTTAAAGTTCTTCCAATCTTCTAACTATTTGGAATTTCTGTATAGTTTCAGATGTCTTTGGCAGGTATTGTTCCACCATGATTTTGAATGTGTGGTAATGTTAACTATTTTTGAATGCTTGAACCAGATTTCATCAGTACAACCTGTGAATTCTTATACAGTACTTTTAAGAACTTCTATACTATTAATATGATTAGTGTCAAGACTTTTAACCAAATCAATAACCTTAGAAATGTACTTTGCTTCTTTGCCACTATTTTTGACAAGAGTTTGTTTTCTGGATAGAATTGAGATTTTCACTGTAAGAAAGACATGGTCTAATGAAAGTTTCTACTCAGAATGGATGACATGATTATCAAATTCATCTAAAGTAGGTTGTAAAAACATGAGGTTGATTGTCAAGTTTGAATAATTCTGGTTATTAGCATGTCTCATAAGAACTTGAGAAGTGGGACTAGAAATACTCAAATTTAGTGAGTCAGTAATAACTATGAGTAGTTTGCTATGAATAGAATGATTGGGGAACAAAGGGTCCTAAGAACTATCTCTTATGTTAAAATAACCTATCATAATGAAAACATTGTCAATATAAGCTTTAGTATCCTTGAGATACTTTAAAGCTATTTGAGAAGAATCTGAATAGATATTCAAAAGGAAATAAATAGATTCACAGTTGAAAAAAGAAATGAGAGAAATGTTTCTATAATTAAAAATGTCTTTACAAAGGGAGAAGCAAAGGAAAGAGAGTCTTATATTGATATAGATGATAACTCTTAGCAATTCTTGTAGGATAGTAGGATTTCTGGAAAAAGTTATTTAATTAGAATGACTAGGAGCACTTACCAATTTATCCCCTTCTTTGTTAGAAGAGCTAGAGATGGACCTCATGAATAACTAAGAGGGTTCTTGAATAAAGATGATGTTGAAGTCTGTTTATACTTCTAAAATAGTATTAGTAAGTAGGTTATTTTTCCTTACATTTTGAGAAAAAATATTAAGATTTCTTATAATCATACTTGTATTTTGCTCACAGCTGAGCAGATTTATTTGGCCCTATTGTTTCTGATTTCCTGGTATTTTGTAGCATGCCATTCCTTATTAAAGTGATGCTTCCAGAAGAGATAGAGATTAGAATCCACTTGATGATTCTCTTTGCAATTAGCACATTTAAACAAATGATAACATGGTTTCTCTTATTTTGTTTTGAGCCTAGGCAGATTGGTCTTGTAGTTTGCTTTGCAACACTATGCAAATTGTTGATGATGTTCACTTTTATGCAGTCTATTACATTTAACATATCTTAAGCCTTGAGTACAACATAAGAATGTTGAGTGTTCCCACTTCCAGCAGTTCTTGCATTGTAAAACACCAAGATTTATATTAGCACCTTATATAGTTGTAATATGGTTACCAATATTGAAGGATCTATTGATGAGATTTTTTGCTTTAAACTTACTTTGAGTGTCCCATATATTAATTCAAACAATTGCCATGTCAGATTTCAGAAACACTTTAATAACTCATAGTTTTGAGATAAGCAATAAATTGTTGAATATATGATTGGACTTGATAGCTATTTCAACAAAGTCTACTGAAATAAAAATGTTAGTGTTTTTGATAAAGAAAGGAATGCCTGTTATTTTCAAGTAAGATTTTGACTGAGAAAGTCAGGAAGTTTTAATGTTATCAGAGTTGATGTTTTCTATGTTTTTGATAATTTTTTCTATGGTTTGAAAATTGGAAGACAAGACCACTTTGTTGGTAAAAATAATGATACTTGTAGATTCCCTTTGGACATAGTCTCCCAAAATATCTGATTTGATGTTTTTAAGAGCCCTATTAATGTTAATGACATAGACACTAGCAGAACCCATAAATTTGACAATATTCTCTTTGTCTATAGAGATAATGATTTGTTCTATGAGAGACCCTTAGTAGTCATCTTGATTTAAGGTTTAGTCTTATCAGAGTCATCAATGATCTTTTGAATGCTTTCAATTTTCTTGGCTAGCAGGTTAGGATAATTATCTTTTAGTTTCAAAATATCAAATATACTTGGACCTACTATTTGAGTATACAGCAATTTTTGAGGGACTTTGTTTGTACTCATGGATTTTTTACCTTTCTTATTGAAAAATCTTGATTTCTCCAATATTTCCTTAGGAGGGCATACTGAAATGAGGAGAGAGATTCTAACAATTTCTATCTGCTTGTTCATTCTTAAAAGAATCTGATTTTGATAACTTTGTAGATTTTTGAACCTTAGGGGTAAACTTGTTTGTAATTCTGCTCCTAAGAGAATTATTATTCTCATCAAAATGAATAGTATTCCAGTTTGCTTCATATATGGAAGAGATAAAGTTAAAAGCAGCATCACCAAATTCTTTAAGTTCCTGGTCTCTATTAATCACACTAATATCAACTTTTCTAGACCTGATAAAATCAGCCATGCATAATAAAGAGGTATAGATATTTTTGGCATTAATTTCCATAAATTCCATAGTACCAAAGATAGAGATGGAGCTTACCATCCCAAGTGTTAGGTTCCATAGGCCAATTGATATTGTAAGATAATATGTGTTATTTAGGGCTGGAGCCTCATTGATTATACATTGATTTTTAACTGGATAGCAATTGTTGAGTTCCTGAATATCTAGGCTAGTCCTTTGCTCTAAATTATCTGATACTGCCAAAGAGACAACTTTTGCCTCAATCTGCTCACTCCATCTTTGACATTTTATTCTTTTGTGATATAGAACTGATGAAGAAGTAGACAATACAGAAGATTTCCTTGAGTTATGACTTTGATGAAGTGATGATCTCCCTCTTGGAGTGGCCATATTGATGTCCAAATCTATGTTAGTTGATGATTAAACCAGTTTGTAAGATGAGAAAGCTTTAGAAGTAGAAATAGATGATTTATTCACTAATTTTCTTATAGGTGCTACCATATAAGATGGTGGAAAGAGAAGAGTCTTTTTATTTCACAACAATCTCATAGAGTTTCAATTGACAACCCTATAGTACCTGACAAAACTTAGAGTATATGCAGTATTAGAGTTGAAAATGGTAGACTTTGTTTTTATTTTATTTCTCTTTTATTTCAATTTTATTTTCTTAGTTTAACTTAAGATTGGGATTATAGTGTGATGTTACATATAACTATTACAATGATCATATATCATAACAAGATATAATGGCTATTATAAGATATTATAGTCATGATTATACTATTATATAATATATGAAAGGAAAAAGAAGGTTTTGAAATAATAATATCATACAATATGTTCACTACATGTTAACCTTATGAAATTTTGTACTAAAAACTCTATTAAGTTTTCTTGTATAAATTCTATACAAGGTTTTTTTTGTCTAGTTACTAAGTCTTAAGTTTTAATATACAGTATATTATTATTAAAATATCTCTTTGTGGATTTAAGAACTACAGCTACTATGTACAGTTTCTTAGTCTAATAATCAACTTGGATTAAATACCATACTTGTTTTAGTCTATATCCAAAAATCCATATCCTAAATTATGATCATGTGTTCAAGTTGAGCTAGATGTAATATCTTTCTATTAAAGCTAAGGTTGTTATTTGTATAACATCCTATTTCTGACTTACTTTTACTTCTATATCTACTGAGTTTCTACTATTTAATTCATCTTCTACATTATATCTACAGATTTCCTAGCAAGTATGAACTGCTCTAAACAATCAGGCTACTAGCTAAATATACTTATTGTTAAAGTGTCATAGTATACTTGAACTCTTATATTTTATTTTTGTTTTATTTTTGTTTTATCTATTTCTCTTAATTTGATTTGTCTTTTTCTTTTCTTTTATTTTTTCTTTATTTCTTGGACAATGAAGAGGTACATGACACGATGTCATAGGTCTAGAATCTAGAAGAAGAGACTAAAAGAATAATATCAAGGTACATGTCAATAATATATTTATCTCATAGTGAACACATAGATATCAAGATAGGGTTATTTATTGTTAGCACAGACCATGTGTACTAGTATATATAGTGTAGAAATACATTGGGGACTCCTTGTCAAGTTCTCTTGTAATCTCCACAAGATACTTTGTCTTTAAGTTTACTTAAGTAGTCTATTGGTCATCTTAACTAATAGTTGCTACAACATAAAGTGAGTAGTGTTGTTGTAACATACTTATAAACTTTTATATAGAAAAATTATGCTGATAATCTATATTGTTCAGTAAAGAGATATTAGTTATAAATTTCTTGAAATAGTAGTCAGTTATTAGGTAATTAGTAAACTGTCAGAGTTGAAGATGATGAACTTAATTTATTTTTATTTTATTTTCTTATTTGGAACTTAAGATTAACATGACATGGTATTACACATCTGTCATAAGTTATGATCATATAATCATATGTTACAAAAGAATATAGAAGGTTCCAGAATAATGATATCATACTATATGTCTTTTAGAGTAGGCTAGGTTTAGTGTAGTATAGACTATTAGCCAGGTATATATAAGATAGGCACTTTGTATTTGGAACTCCATTGAGTTCTCTTATGTTAACTAATGCAAGATTCTTCTTTTACCTTAACACTTTAAGATTTAAATTGTAATATTAGAACTTGATTTCTATTTACTAAGACTGCCCAATACTATTTTCTTACTCTCTAGTCATCTTCAGAATAAAAGCTAGACTCTAAGTGTAAAAGAGAACTAGTTGCTTAGTATAGGTAGTTGTGGATAATAGTGACTAGACTCAGGCTACTATCTAGATATTACTTATTGTTTAATTGAGTAGTATGAGAAAATCTCACTTATTAAGCTAGATAAGTGTTCTAAAAGCTAGGCTGATATTCAAGTAAAAGTATATCTACTCATACAAGCTCCTGTATACTATAGAAAGTAGTCTGTCATATAGTACAGTACTTGTTACAACCTTAAGCTTGGCTCAGATTGCAACTCAGACAAAGACTTGAGTAAGAATAGAAAGATTAATTAATTGGTAAAGCATAAGGATACAAGAGTATATTTACAACTATATATACCAAAAGACTAGAAGTCAATCATATGGTTTACATAAGAAATAATATCATAATCCATGAGGAGACAGAGAGGAAACAATGAGTAAAAGGTAAGAAAACAATGCTTACTACATGAGGTGCTAACTAATACCTTCTACAGTACAGCCAATCATTGCATTAAACTCTGAACCCTATGAACACATTGAAGTCATGCTGAAGACATGAGAAGGTGATCATAACAGTACTTACAATGCAGACTATTAGATATAATTATCTAATAGGGTCTAAGCATGATAACTTAATAGAGTTCTCTTGTATCACTCAAATATAAGAGTTGTTCTTTGATTCTACTTAGAGTCTTAAGTTCTAACACAATGAGTATTATTATATATACAAGGGGGGTTAGCAGATATTTGAAAGAAAAATATCTTGGAAGATCTGGAAGCAGAGATATTAGAATATGTGATAATAGGAGAATTTTTGATGAACTTGAAAAAAGAATTTAAAGAATTTAGAGGGGAACATGATAAGATAATGAAGGTGTCAGAAATAAAAAAAGATAGAGTATGGAAGCAGAACAATGGAGGAGTTTGTGCAGGAATTTAGAAAAGTAACAACAGATAATAGATATAAAGAAAGACTATTGGTAGAAGAGTTTAAGGGAGGGATGAATGAAGTTATAAAAAGGAAGTTGATAAAAGCAGAATGTCTCTCCAGAAGTATTGAATAGTAGTATAAGCAGATGACAAATTTGAACAGACATTAAAAGAAAAGCAGATGAGAAGAGAAGAGGTTGAGAGAAAGGAGGGAGATAGAAGTTCAAGTACTGAGACAGAACACAGTAGAGACATAATAGCAATAGTTGCCACAGCTTCAAGTTTGGCCAAGGAGGCAAGAAATCTCTTAATAGCAGATACCAGCATAGTCTGCTCTGATGGAAAGAGTAGAGAGGACAAATGCAGTTATAGTGAACTCATAATAGCAGGCAGAATTTGTGCCTAGGCAAGATCTATATGCCATGGATGTAGATTGAGAAAGGAACTGTTACAGTTGTGAAGGTTTTGAACATTTGGTAAGAAACTGTAGGAATAAAGGGATTATAAAACAAGGAAGAAGACTGGATTATAGAGACAATCTGAGCAATGTAGCTAATTTAAATGGAAAAGAGAGTCTGGTAGTCCTTGACTAGGCTTTAGTAACTACAATAGGTTTGCAATGCTCTCTAGAGTAATAGATAATAAATCCTGCTATAACCTGGACAATGGGGATATGTTGAGAGAGGTTACTATGAAAATTGGCTTGGAAAGAATTGATATGTAGGAGGAAGTAACAATGGAGGCATTGTTGGATAGTGGTGCAATGAGGTTAGTTATGAGTTTTAAGTTTGCTAGAAAGTAGGAGTTCAAACTGGAAAAGATAGAAAGACTCATATATGTAAGAAATGTGGATAGTTTCTTCAACAAGGAGGGGCCTATTGAATATATGATGGAGGTGAATATTTATTACCAAGAGCATAGGGAGAGGACAGAGATCAATGTGATTGGGAGACAAAAGTGGAGTGTGATTTTGAGAATGCTATGACTTGCTTACCACAATTTTGAAATTGACTGGAGAATAGGAGAAGTAAAGATGACAAGGTGTCTAGAGGAGTGTAGAAAGCAGTAGAGACTGAAGTAGGAAAAGTCAGGATGGCAGAAACAAAAAGAGGAAGAGAAAAAGGAGAAAGAGAAAAAGGAGAAAGAAGGGAATAAATAAGAAGAGAGAGAACAGAAAGGAAGAAAAAAAGAAAAAAAGAAGAAAGGAGAGGATGATGAAAGTAAATAAGGTAGTAGAAGAATAGGAGATTGGGGATGAGAAGAGGAAGCAGCAAAGTCTGAAAAAGAGACCAAGAAATTGGTTCCTCAAAGGTTCTATAAGTGGATCCATATTTTCAGAAAGAAAGTGAGTGAGAGAATACCAATGAAAAAGGTATGGAATTATGCAATAGAGGTAAAGAAAGAATTTGTGCTAAGGAAGGGAAATATATATCTGCTGTCAAGA
>Ga0157359_1000692_pt1 | contig 12659 bp, 14 predicted proteins | sample AttcapACBM3_FD_111482 | JGI IMG/M metagenome (GOLD analysis project Ga0157359, IMG submission 111482) | Fungus gardens microbial communities from leaf cutter ant in Botucatu, State of São Paulo, Brazil - Atta capiguara ACBM3 | ecosystem: Host-associated > Fungi > Mycelium > Unclassified ...
CATGCTGCTCCGGGGGAGTGACTTTCCTCTGGCGGAGGCAGCGTGCGAACGAATGGGCGAAAACTGGTGGCCACCGGAGCGCCCTGAGTGTTCGCAGGGCTGCTACTGGCAGTTTGATCGGGGCAGCGTCTGGTTCAAAAGCATCGTTCTGCTTGATGACCGCGAGGCCGACACCCTTACCGGCCTGCGGTTCCTGGATGAGTGGGTGGTGAGCGGCACGCCGGATGCGCCCGTCATCTGTGACCGTAGCGACTGCCGGTGGGAAGATTACCGGCCCTGACATGGCCTCCGGATGCCGCCCTGACAGGTGGCATCGTGACAAAAGTGAAAATACAGGTGGTTATTTAGTAAGCGTAATATTCAAACCGTGTTTATAGGGGCCGGGTTTTAAACACCAGACAAGATAACTACTATATATCGAAGAAATGTCGAAACACCGTAACAGGAGCTTTAACTGCCAGAGGCTGAAATGGGAAACACCCTGAGATTTCACTTAATGAAGGATTTCGACTGAGTTTTTCATAAAAAAAATCAGCCTTCTCAGTTCTTACTTCCCCATTTCTACACAAGAACTGTCCCCAGAGGGGCATATTCCGGTACTTACCAGTAACAGGCTTCGAAGAAGCTATATATTGCGGAGGAAAAAGTCTGCGGTATGCACTTATATTATATAACCATGAAAGCCCGCAAACGTTTTCAATTTCAGGATGAGATATCAGTGTAAACCGGAAGAGTTTCCGTAATTCTGCATATCTCATTTCCCGCTGGCTATAGCTCAGTGGTGACTCTTTTTCATTTTCTCGATTTTCGAAATGAATCCTTGCAGTGTTCCCGGACTCATATCCACATGAAAAACAGCCCGCGATCGCTATCACCCCTGGCGGTTGGACTTCGGCTCTCGACTGCCAGACTTCATGGGTATATATCGCATTCCTGGCTGGGCTGCTTTGTAGGCCGTCAACGTATTCTACCCACTCCGGGTTAGCGGCATCGAAATCCCGTCCAAATCCCAGCCGAATATAAATATTCGTATAATCCATGATTGCAGCACCCAGAGACGCATTTGTGACAGAAGCTATATAAGCAGCAAATTCAAGCTGCATTCTGAAGAAATCCCGTGTGACCAGCATTAACTGACAACCTCATTTTCTGCCGATTAGAAGAAGTTAACGTTAATTATTGCATGCTCATATTACAAAATTATCAAGAATGTAAACTCACTTGCCAGGGCAACAGATCCTTAACACGGTTCACCGGCCAGTCCTAGATATGAGCAATGACATAGCGAAGCCACGCCTCCGGTTCCACGCCGTTCAGACGGCAGGTTCCGATCAGCGAATACAGGGTGGCGGCTCGTTCACCTCCGCTGTCTGATCCCTGACCGATTTGGCAGAAAATTCAAGTGTATCACGGGCGATGATTCATAAAATTGAGCGTGGTGAAAGCAGCCCGACAGCAACCCTGCTTGCGAGACTTTCTGGCGCTTTCGATATGTCTATGTCCCAGTTGCTCGCCGAAACGGAAGCTCTTACTGGTGTGCTTGTCAGATATGAAGATCAGGCCGTATGGCAGGATCCTGCAACAGGTTACATTCGTCGTCATGCTTCACCGGGTCAGATACCTGTAGACCTAGTCAGCATTGAGCTTCCTGCAAATACTGCCGTGCCTATGCCAGCGATTTCCTATCTTTCACGGCGTCAGCTCATCTGGGTCATTGAGGGTAAGCTGACATTTATTGAGAGCAGCACAACATTTGAAATGTCACCGGGTGATTGTCTTAAGCTGGGCGATCCTGCTGACTGTATCTTCAAAAATGATACCGGTGACCTCTGCCGCTATGCCGTAATAGTTCTCAAGCCATCCTGATTATGTTCATATGAACTCATTATTTAAAAGTTAACGGAAAGTTAAACAGACGAAGGTTCTCCTGCATGACCGGGCATCTTTTCTCAGATCAATTTTATAACCGTGAGGGTGATAGTCATATCTTTTCCTGGTACCTAACAGTCTGAAAGCCCGTGTGGAGCATACGATCGATGCGGCTTAAGCAATGGGGAGTCGCTCACAAGCTCATTTTGTATTTCAATACACAAAGTAAGGATCACTTTAAGGTAAAAAAATGACAAAAATCAGAATGTCACGGCCATCTGAAGCTACAGAAATTATTAAAATTTGGCAGAGTTCAGTAGATGCTACGCACGATTTTCTGACAGCTCATGATCGAAAAGAAATCGAAACAGAAGTTGTTGGCTTTTTTTCAGAGACCCCTGTATGGGTTGCATCAAATCAGTGTGACCAACCACTGGGATTTATGTTTTTGCATGAGGGACATCTGGAGGCACTTTTTGTGGATGCTTCTGCACGCGGACTTGGCGTCGGCAAACGGTTGATTTCACATGCACTGACGCTGCATCCAGATCTAAGCGTCGATGTAAATGAACAAAATCAGCAAGCTGTAGGATTTTATCAGCATATGGGTTTTCAGGTCTCGGGGCGTTCCGAGCGGGATAATCAGGGAAGGCCATATCCCCTGTTGCATCTGAGAAAAGCTCATAAGATCTGACCATTATAACAGGGCCAGGCTCGCCGTTGTCAGTCCGTCAGGCGAACTCGAACACAGTCAGTGCCACCATTGTACCCGGGATTTATGACTGCTCCACCGGGTTACTGGTGCGATGCCAGCATATCTTTAAATTTCTTCGGCGCTGTTAAAGCGGTCGCGGTTATCACCGGGTGCAGCAAGCACGCCCGGCCCCGTACCTGGAAGTGAAGTGATTTGAACAGTTATGCATTCGAAACGTATCGAATATGGATTCAGTATGCTCGTTGCAGGTCCTGATGAGGTCGCCTGCCAGTTTGATTTGGGATGCAGATACTGCTGCCATCAATGCATTTTGCGCGATGTGTAGTGGCCAACTGAAACGCGCAGGAGGCTTCCTCATGGTACTAAAAGCGCTGACAAACGTTTCACGGCAGCGTGTGCTTCTTCCGCACTGGTAAAGTTAGTAAACCCCATCAGTAGCCCGTTCTGCTGTTGGGTGCCTGCATCCCATTCACTGAGCGCCTTAACAGCAAGCCCGGCAGCCTGAGCTCCTGCCGCCACTGTTTTATCGCACTGCTGCTCGTCTAGGTAAGCCAACAGCTGAATCCCCCCGGCCTGAGGCTGGATGTGCAAAGAGGTGCCGATAATGCGTTGAAGTGCCTCCACAAGATAACCGCGCCTGACGGCGTACAATTGCCGCATTTTCCTCAAATGGCGGGCAAAATGCCCCTGTTGCATGAAGGCTGCCACCATCGCTTGCGGCAGAATTGATCCTGGCCCTGGCCAGTAGTTAACGGCCTCGCCAAAGGCCAGTTGCAGTGAAGGGGGGACCACCAGATAGCCCAGGCGTAAGCCGGGAAAAAGGACTTTACTGAATGAGCCGGTATACAGCACTCTTTGCTCATGGTCGAGGCTTTTCAGAGCCGGGAGCGGGTGACCGTTGTAGCGGAATTCACTGTCGTAGTCATCCTCAATGATCCAGGCGTCTTTTTGGTTTGCCCACGCAAGCAGCGCCAGACGTCGGGGTAAGGACAGCGCGACGCCGGTGGGGCTTTGGTGGGAAGGGGTGACGACGGCAAAGCGTGCATTTGGAGCCAGTTGCTCACCGACGGCAACCTGTAGCCCCTCTTTATCTACCGGAACGGGTGTCAGTGTCATGCCCATTTGTTGTAAAAAGTATCTGCCTGGAGAGTAGCCGGGATTCTCATACCAGCCATCATCACCGCCCCTTAATACGGTGCGACACAGCAGTTCAAGCGCCCCACGATAGCCGATGGTAATAAACACCTGCTCCGGAGTGCAGGCGATACCACGAGAAATACCTAAATAGGAAGCGATAGCATCCCGAAGCGGCGCATATCAGGCTGGATCGGGATGGTTCATCACCGCTGATTCAACCATGCGCAGTGTTTGCGCAGACAGACGGGACCATATTTTTCGTGGGAACGCGTCCAGCGCCGGTACGCCTGGCTGAAACGGTAAAATATTCCCTGTCAGGCATGTCTGATATGACCGCACAGGAGCGGCTTTGCGTCGCTGTGGCGGGTTTCCAGTGTTTGGCAGCCTTGCTATTTGGGGGGAAACCCGGGTGCCTGCCGCTCCTTTCGTTACAAGATAGCCTTCACTGACCAGCATCTGATAAGCCATTTCCACCGTTCCCCGTGCTACATGAAGTTCGCTGGCGAGATTGCGGATTGATGGAACGCGTTCCCCCGGGCGCAACCGGCCGTCATTAATGGAGTCGCGATAACGCTGATAAAGCTGCAAATAGAGCGGCGTGTCGGGTTGCCAGTTCGATTCCGGCATCAGTGCTTCCACCTTCTTTGTCCTGGTCATTAAGGTAAGTTTTGTCACTGTAGCACAGGTCATTGTGGCGATATATCAGAGCCATCAGACAGAGGAGAGTATGGCGACATTTGAAGTACATCAAGTTGAAAGTGAGCATGCGCTCCATGCCGCGTAAGTGGTTATGCGGGAGTTACGACCACGCTTGACCGATGCAGAGAACTTTATCACTCGCGTTCATCGCGAGGCTGAGAAGGGGTATGGCCAGCTGGGTGCCCGGCAGGAGCAAGAACTACTGACTCTGGCGGGCTACCAAATCTCTGAAAATCTGCGGTACAGGCCTTTTCAGTATGTTGATGACCTTGTGACGGCTCCCCGTGCCCGAAGCCTCGGTCTGGGCGCGATATTAATCGATGCTCTGCGTGAAGGGGCGCGTGCTCAGACTTGTACTCATCTGGTGCTGGATACCGATTTAGGTAATGCGCTGGGCCAACGTTTCTGCTATCGACGAGGCTTGCTGGTGGCAGGTATGCACTTTCGCCAGTCCTTAATCTTATTTTGTCGGTAATGACGCAGCTCTCATCTTCCTCTGGCTTTTTCACCGGTCAGTGTTAACACAGTACTGGTGACAATGGCGACGACTTTACCATCCTCGCGCGCTATTTCGCATCGGTAGTGGCTGATCGTATTGCCGCGATGTTCCACCCTGGCGGTAGCCAACAAACGTGAACGCCATACGGGGCGCAGGAACGTGGTTTTAATTTCGATGCTGGTAAAACTTTCATCCTTTTTCATTAAGGTAGAATGCGCCGTTCCAATCGCCGCGTCCGCCAGTTCGCACAGTAGCCCGCCATGTACGGTACCTTGCTGATTTCCGTGAAATGCCGGATCGGCATCGAGCGCAAGGGTCGCTGTCGCTTCGCCGACATCCACAATACTGAAACCAAGCAGTCGTGAGATGGCGGTGGGATAATTCATATGCGTTGTCATTGTCTCTTCCAGTGTTCCTTGCAACTGGCGCTGCAAAAACTCCAGAACGGGGATATACCCAGGCTTTTCTTTCATCATAACCCTCTGTACGGATAAATACCGTCGCTTTAGAAACAGCGCAGGACATTTTTCATTTCCCGGAATTAACCAGAAACGCCCGATGGATATTATATAGATGGAGATTTTCGGGAATAAATTAATATTCTCTCTCGACACTATGTCCGCTATCCGCAAACCGATTTGCCTCCGTATCCCTGGAGGCTTATAAAACTCTCGCAACAGCCCAGGCTTTCTGCCGCGAATGATTTCTACCTTCGCACCGCGACCACCATTTCCAGCTCAACAGGCGCGCCCCGGGGAAGCTCAGCGACGCCTACCGAGGTTCGGGTATGTGTGCCCCTTGACCCAAGCCTTGCGACGAGTTGATCGGAAGCTCCGTTCATTACCTGGCTTTGCTGGGTAAAACAAGGCGCAGAAGCAATATACCCAACCACTTTAAGCACCTGAATAATATTCTCTTCACCGCCTGCGGCCTCACTCACTGCCGCAATACAGAGGTCTGCACAAAAAGCAGCAGCCTGTTGGGCGGCATGGAGATCAATGTCCATTCCCACTTTTCCTGAATGAATCAGGGTTTCACCTTTACGCGGAAGCTGCCCGCTCACATAAGCCAGTCCGTCATGGATAATAACGGGTACATAATTCCCCCCCGGCTTATTCGTTATATGTTCAGTCATCATCTCACCTGTATTTACCGTTGCTGCATCCCAAAAAGGTATTCACGCACGGGTCAGAATACACGCTGACAACCCTGTTTGAGCGGGAATTATTTTCACCTTCCATACCTGATGATTTGCTCTGGGAAATCCTCACTCAGGTATCACAAGTGGACCACAATGGCTGTCGGTAATGAATGTTGCCAGTAATTCGGCGGGTTCACTCTTACTGACGTTTTCAGCAAAAAGGTGTAACGCGCCTGGCGGTTCGAACCATGTCTGCCCCGCTTTATACGTTTCTGCCGCACTCCCTTCCATTTGCGAGCGCAAAGTGCCTTTCAGGACAAAAGCAGACACTGCACCCGGATGCCGGTGGCTCGGTGTATACGCGTCGGGCGCAAAATCAATCACCGCGACGGTAAGAGATTTACCGGGAATGCCGGGCAAAGGTTCACAGGAAAGGGGCCTGATGCTTGTTTCGGGACGCGCGGTTTCCATTGGACCGGACATCTGCATGTTCTGAGAATGCTGGTCAGAATAATGGATGTCTGGCGTTGACGAGCCTGGATGATATAACGGATGGACAATATTCCCTCCGAGGAGCAATGCCGCGCCGGCAGCGACGATGACAATGAGCCGCCTGAAAGGTAAGGGGCTCCGGGATAAGGATGAGTCAGGCTGTATAACCACTGGAACCTCTTTCCTGATGAAATGCCGCAAAAACGGGCGGTGAATGGCGTTACAGACGGAAATCCGCAGACCAACCCAGAGTCCGGATAGCCTTCGCAGAAGTCACAGCAAGCCCGGAGTCAGCAATATTGTATATACCGTGCGTGCCTGTCTGTATGGCAAGCATGGCGGCACAGGCTGCGGCATCAACATGGACTGTCGGTGACGTGCCGGGCATATCCGTTCCGGTCCCGGGACCATAGAGATGGCCGTAACGCAGAACAATCCCCGTGACAGACCCGGGGTGACCCAACACCGCAGACTCCAGCGCTATAACACCGGAAACACTCGTAAGGCGCGGTTCGGGGGCCCGCAGATCGAGTGGCATTGCTTCATCGCAAGGTTCATTCCCGGGCGCATAAGCCCATGCGATACTTTGTGCGATCACGCGCTTTACCCCTGCCGCAACCGCCGCCTGCATCAGAATGGCAGTGCCTTCACGCCGTATGTGTGCGTTACGGGCAGTAAAATCTGCGGCTTTTGTCGGATCGATAATACGTGGCAGGTCGGTAAGCTGGTGGATAACGGCATCGGGTTTTGCAAGGCTGACAGCACGCGCCAGTTTTCCGCTGTCAAAAACGTCGACAACAACCGGATGAACCCCTGATGATTCAAGACTTCGTGCTTTTTCTTCTGAACGTGTTGTACCGAAAACGGTATGTCCTGCTCTCAGCAACAGTGGCACAAGACGCTGACCAATGGCACCCGTCGCACCCGCCAGAAAAATCGTTCCGGACATAAAATCACCTCTTCAACATTGCTATCTATACCTTATCGCACCCGGGCAGGCTCTATAACGCATCTGCTCATCCTCACCACGGATTTCAGATGCCATCCTTTGCCCCCCAGTTCAGGACTGAAATATATTCCTGTAATGACCCATGCCACAGGGACAAGAATTAACAAAAACACCAGGGCATTAACGATTGATGAAAGTCATCAACATTAAATTCAAAACCCGAGCTCCCCGTCTGATTGACGCTTTTTTGCGGGTTAACTGTCCGCCGGGATGACCTGGCAGAGGGTTAGTTTGTGAGTGATAACGATGTTCTGAAGAGGGAGATAAAATGCCGGTTTTTCAGGCAGAGGCTGGCGCCGCATGCATATTGTGCGGGTGGGCACCTGCATGCCAGAGCTATACGGGCGTTGGTCCGTAGTGCTGTCAACGCAGCGCCTTTTGCAGCGACCCGGTACAGCGCGGCAGAAAAGGTGCTCTGCGTGTCGTACTGAACTGACTCAGAAAAAGTTGTTCCACCGCACTTCCATAGACTTTTCACATAATCCTGCGTAGTGCAAGCTCTTACCTGGTGATGGTGGCATACGCTCCACGACCGTCCTCGGACGAACGTGAGCGCTCGACCTGCCCTTTCTGTTCCAGGCGGTCTACCAGCCGCCTGAGCCTGTAACGCCCGATCGTCAGCGTATTGGCCGGTTCATGCATTCGCCGGATGCGGCCTTATGCACTTTCCAGCCCCCTGAGCACGCCGCGGCTTTTTTAATAGTCCCGTACGTCGGTAACCCGCTAACCCGCTTCAGTTCTTTCTGGATACGGCGGATGTCTGCCTGTGCATCTGCATATTCTTTGCTTCCGGACCGTACTTCTTTATCCATGCGTCCAGGCTGTGGGTGGTGATATCGAGCCGGGTTGCAATACCGGAAACAGAATGACCACAATTAACAACCTGTTTGACCGCTTCAGTTTTGAACTCTTCGGGATAACGCTTTCCGCTCATGGGCACCTATCTTTAAGTCATCTTAAATGGCTCCGAGGTGTCTGTTAAACCCGTGGCGATTCACTGCCGCACAGACCAGATATAGTGTATGTGTCAGTGCAGGATTAATTTCGAGTCGGTTTTCTGGCGTATGGTACAAGAGCCCTCTCAGTCAAGAAACTAGCGGGCTCGAATCAGCAAGTTCGTACAAAGGGCAGTAAAGCTTCAGCCAGATAAAACCAGACGCTGCCAGGGCCCGGTGATATCACAAAGCCCTTTATCATCAGTATCTTTCCATCCCAAGTGATGATAGAAATTCAGTGCAGCTGTATTAAGAGTGGATACCTTGAGAGACGCCGGCTTAGCTAAATCTGCCAATCCCTTTTCCAGTAAAGCACGTCCAATTCCCTGTCCGCGACAGCTGGTTGAAACGTAAAGGTGGTGAACAAAACTCTCTTGTGTCCAGATTGAGACAAAACCGCAAGGCGATCCTGCCGTTTCGGCTACCCAAGCCTGTTCACCTAAAGTCTGTTCGAAAAAGTCACTCAGCAAAAACAACGATGGCTCAACCCAATGGAATGTCCGCTGTCGTTCACTGAGGAAAAGACTTGCTAAAACAGGTATATCAGTATCCCGAATGACTCTTATCATAATTAAATCCTAAAATGTCCATTTTAAGTTCGCTTCTGGAACATGGCTTACGGTCGGCGGTGAAGGTTCACTATGAGAGAAAAGAGGACTTAGTCAATTTTAGGGCTGTTTTTTTGGTAACAGAAAAACTGAGACTGCCGTCAAAATGCCTATCAACGGCATCGTGCCAGCACCTGCTAAAAAGTTACGCTGATCTATCCGATTATCTGTACGAATGTTAGAAAGACGCGTCAGTGCGCTTTTTTTCGAAGTAGCACTAACCTCTTCAAATTGCTTTTCATAGCCCTGATTAATTAGTTTAAGAGCTTGGTTTTCTTCCGAATGTTCTAACGCAACTATCTGTTAACCTTTTTGATAGAAATGGTAGTCAGGCATTTGGTCGTCCTTACAGTGAAAATTGATGAAGTGCTTCAGCTCTCAAGTTTAGCTATCTATACAGAAACCCGTTTTCTCTACGCAGGTCAACACAAAATATTATTCGCAATGTCCGGTTATGGCTGTGCCATAACCGGGTCAGGTCAAATCAGCGGAGGTGAGATCGGCTTTCCACGGCAGCAGATCGCGCAGCCGGCTCACTGGCCAGTCCTGAATGTGGCTAAGCACGTAGCGCAGCCACGCCTCCGGATCCACGCCGTTCAGCCGGCAGGTTCCGATCAGTGAGTACAGAACAGCAGCACGTTCTCCGCCCCTGTCTGAACCGGCAAACAGCCAGTTCTTCCGGCCCAGCGCAACACCCCGCAATGCGTTTTCCGCGATATTATTGTCCATTTCCGCCCATCCGTTACGGCAGTAAAGGCTCAGCGCGTCCCATTGCTTCAGCAGGTACGTGAATGCCTTTGCCGTGTCGGAATGGCGCGACAGTATTGTCATCTGTTGCTGCACCCAGTCGTACAGCGACTGCATCAGCGTAACGCTTCTGGCTTTTCTGGCCGCCAGCCGCTCGTCTGCCGGACTGCCGCGTATATCAGCCTCGATGGCATACAGCTCACCGATGCGCCGGAGCGCTTCGGTGGTGATGTCGGTCGGCGTGCGGGCATGGACGTCGTGGATTTTTCGCCGGGCGTGCGCCATACAGGCCGCTTCCGTAATACGGCCGTCTTCGTACAGGGCATTATAGCCACCGTACGCATCTGCCTGCAGGATGCCGCTGTACCCGGCAAGATGCTGTTGTGGATGGATACTTTTCCGGTCCGGTGAGTAGGCGAACCAGACCGCCGGCGGCAGCTGCGACCCGGCGTTACGGTCATCCCGCACGTACACCCACAGCCGGGCCGTGCGCGTTTTGCCGCTGCCCGGCTCCTGTACCGGGACCGGGATATCGTCGGTATGCACCTTGCCCGGCATCAGCACGTATTGGCGCAGCAGGTCGTACAGCGGTTCCAGCAGCTCGCTGACCGCGCCGGACCAGCGCCCCAGTGTGGCGCGGCTCAGCTCAACAGCCTGGCGGCTGTATATCTCCGACTGGCGGTAATGCGGCGTGTGCTCTGCGAACTTCGCCGTGACGATGCGTGCCAGCAGGCCGGGCCCCGCGTAGCTGCGCTCTATGGGTTTTGACGGCATGGCAGCCTGAACGATGTAGTCGCACTTGCGGCAGGCCAGTTTTGGACGCTGCGTTTCGATAACCTTAAAGGCGCTGCTGATGAGCTCCAGCTGTTCCGACACGTCGCAGCCCAGCGGACTGAGTTCACCACCACACGCCGGGCAGAGCGCCTCTTCCGGCTGCAGCGTAATAGTTTCACGCGGGAGTGAGGCCGGCAGCGGTTTACGGGCGGAAGACTGGCGCAGCGGCTGCGGGAGTGCCGGGTCATGCTGCTCACCCAGAACCTCCGCCATCTCTTCCTGCAGGGCGCTGATGCGCTCCTCAGCCTCGCGCACCTGACGTGCTGTTTTCTCACGCAGCTTTTCGGAGCTTTTGCCGAACTGCATCCGCTGCAGCTTCGCAACCAGCGCCTTCAGGCGGTTGATTTCGCTGGCGTAGGCCGCCACCCGCTGTGACAGGAGGCGGTTGTATTCGGCCATCTGCTCAAGGCTTCGCTGCTGTGTGTCCAGCAGCGCCCTGAGCCGGGCGTTTTCTGCAGAAAGTGAGCGTTCCATTCCTTCACATTACGCCGGTTCAGATGCGCAGGCCAGGAGGATTTATTCGCTGCGGATGCTTCCAGTTAATGCCCTCCAGCATCATGGCCAGCTGGGCCTGCGTGAGGTGAACCCTGCCGTCCCGGTTCACCGGCCAGACAAAGCGGCCCCGTTCCAGGCGTTTGGTGAACAGGCACAGGCCGTCCGCATCGGCCCAGAGGATTTTCACCATATCGCCGCGCCGGCCCCGGAAGATGAACAGGTGGCCGCTGAACGGGTCGGCACGCAGTGTGTTCTGCACCTTCGCCGCCAGCCCGTTGAAGCTGCAGCGCATGTCTGTCACGCCGGCAACCAGCCAGATGCGAGCGCCTGCCGGAAAGCTGATCATACCTCACTCTCACGGATTTCACTGACCAGCACCCACAGCAACTCCGGCGTCACGGGGCCGGTCAGGCTCAGGGTGCCGCCAGGCAGCGTCAGCTTACAGCTGATAACGGGGGGCGAATCCGGCGTGCCGCCGTTCTGCCTGACCGGAACAGGAAAAGGCTCAACCATGACGGGTATTATCCCGGCGCGCGCGGCCGGGTCCAGCAGGCCCTGACGATGCAGATTACGCCAGTTAAATACCAGATTATCGTTAACGCCATGTTCCCGGGCCAGTTCTGCCACACAGGCCCCCGGCAGCAGGCTCAGCTCCGCCATGCGGATTTTGAACTCCAGCGGCCAGTCCGGGCGCCGCTTTTTCACGGGCAGATTCGTTTCCAGATTGAAAGCATAGAGCTCCTCCTCAAGCCGTTCCGGCGTGTAGTTTTCGGACAGGGGCCAGTTAATACCCGTACGGCGAAAACGCTTGAACATTTTATGCGTAGCGGAAGTGCTGATATTCAGTTGCTCAGCGATTTCACGGTAGGTCAGGGCGTCGTTAAACCGCAGGCTGAGTGCTGTAGTGATCCAGGGTCTGCTGATGTAAGGCGTGTTTCTGTCCACGGTAGTGTCCACGTTCGTGAAAGTGTCCATGGTAGGAAACACGGGCAGGAATGGAAGACGGTGTGGATGTGACGCTTACGTTATTTATTAACCACCTCCGGCCGGGTGGTGACTTCCCCTGCCGGCAGGATGTTATCCACAGGGTTCCGGCCGGGATATGCACGACGGTTGTGGACAACGGTAAATGTGGAAGTTGCTGCGCGCCGCTTTATTCCGCCTGGCGGCGGGGGAGGGCATAAAACCCGTTCCGTGCGGTCTGCGGCCGGTGCCGTGCCTTCACTGTAGCCCGATCGCCTTGTGGTCAAGCGCGCCTCCTTCGCCCGTTCGCACTCCCTCCGCCGCGCTTACTTTCGTCGCGCTTCCGCTCAGTTTTCGCGTCAGCGCCGTGCGTAAACACGTCTCCGCTCGCTTGCGCTGCGGCCTCCTCGTCCCGCTTGACCACTGCGTCTCTTCGTCGGGCTGTCATTCAGGCAC
>Ga0157359_1000694_pt1 | contig 12647 bp, 13 predicted proteins | sample AttcapACBM3_FD_111482 | JGI IMG/M metagenome (GOLD analysis project Ga0157359, IMG submission 111482) | Fungus gardens microbial communities from leaf cutter ant in Botucatu, State of São Paulo, Brazil - Atta capiguara ACBM3 | ecosystem: Host-associated > Fungi > Mycelium > Unclassified ...
CCACACCATCAGATTGTGACTGATGTGACAGTGTGACCAATCACTTCTAACCCTGACCCTAGCTGTTCTAAAAATAGAAAAATAGGAAAATAAAATAAAATAAAAATAAAAATAAAAAATAAAGTAGAGAGAATCTAAGTCTACCGTTTGTGAACTTAACAATATAATATATTACACACATGTTGATCTCAAGAAAAACACATGGTTATTTAGAATAGGCTAAAATAGTAGAGCACAGACCATTAGATTTTAGTATTTAAGGTAGATGATCTTGTACAGAGTTCTCTATCAAGTTCTCTTATGTTAATTCTAATATAAGATTCTTTTTATTGACCAACTCTAAGGTTTTTGAGTTGTAACACCCAGAGTTTATGAAGTTTGATGTAGTGATAACAGTAATAGATGCTGTATCTAAAAGAACACATTTTATTCTGACTCATACAACTATCACTGCAAAGGATGTTGCAAGGCTCTTTTTATATTATATCTAGAAGCTATATAGTCTTTATGTTACAATCCTAAGCTTGGCTCAGATTATAACTTAGGCAAAGACTTGAGAAAGGATAAAGGAGATAATCAATTGGTAAAGTATGAAGATACAAGACTGTATCTACTACTATATATACCTATAGACTATAAAGAATAAGGGAAGTTATTTTTAAAAAAAATGAGTAGAAAGTGAAGATTACATGAGGATATCTTTCCTACTATATGAAGTGTTAACTGATAATATATAAGGAAAACTATAAGACATTAATTGTAACAATACTTCTGTCTTAGTGTTTATGTTCTTATAAATCTATCAAGGTTAAGTCTTCAACCACATATGTTACTACTATCTTTTAGTGGGTTCTATGATGAGCTGTCCTTATACAGATTTAGCTGTGAAGAATAAGCATGGTGGACCTCCTGTATAAATCTTGATATATATTCCTTGTCAACTAGTGTCTATACTGTGTTTTTGCTGTAAAAATTGATATACAATGTCATTCCAATATATCTTATCCTTTTCTTTATTGACCTAAATGGTTTTATAATGATTCAAAGATAAGAATAGTATAGTCTTGATAAGTGATTGTAATATTTTCAATGCTTTTTCCAGATTATTGATCTTGTTTTATAACATTTGAGTATCTAGAAATAGTGTTTTACTTGAACTGAATATTAATCATTAATTGTAGTATATCTCAATAAAAATCTTGATACATTCTCTATAGTTTTTAATATGTTTATCTATTGCTTCTTCTCCTTTTCCTTTGCATTGATCCAATTCATTGGCTAATGAAACTTGAATGTAATAAGCTTGTTGTTCTATATCTCTATGAATGATATTCTTAAGTTCTTTGGATATGCTATAAATATCTCTACTAATTTGTACTCTATGAGTTTCTCTAGTTTGTAATAAGATGGTTTCAATATCTGCCAGTTGATTGTTTGCTGTATCTACTAGCTTGATAATGTTCTGAATTTGTAGTTGAATGTCTGTTATAGTCTCCAATTTTTGGATTATTTTGTGGTATTTCTTTATCTAATTTTTTTCTTTGTCTAGAATCATGATAAGGTCTATGTTGCTAACAATATGAGCAATGTAAGGGTTGAGAGAAATAGATTTCATCCCAAAAGCTTTGCCCAATAGTCTTGAATCATCTCTTTAGTATGTAGTAACCCAATTTCTGCTATTCATTGGTTATATTCATTCCTATATCTCTTTTAATAAACTAGGAATTGCATGCTACATCCTTATTTTATACTTCTTCAACTTCATACTCTTCTTCTTTATTAATAATGTTTAGTGGTAATGCTAGTTCTATGTGCTGTTCTTTGAACTGGAGTTCTTTGTATCATATTACTAGGTCTTTATTAAATATATTGTATATTGTCCATTCTTTTGGTAATTTTAGCTGAAACACTTCTTGTCCAATGTTCTTCATGATTTCAAAAGGTCCAGCTTCTTTGAAGATTATTTTAACTGGATATTCTTGGCCTTCAATCACACGTTATTCTTTTGCTTCAATCTTTAAGGGTTTTGTCTTTTCTTGTCAAATTGCTTCTTCATGGCTTCTTTTGCCTTTTTCATCAATGTCTTTACTGTTTCCCAACTCTTTTGTAGTTTCTTGAGATAAGTCTTTAGTTTTGGTAACCCTGTTTTTATTATTAGGTTTCTCTTTTATAAGTGTCATTCAAAGTTAAGTTTAAATAGTGTATATATTATGGCTAAATGCTTTTTATTACTGTACTGGAATTCTGTTGTTAATGATTGACATAATACTACAACTTGTTATGGCAACCACTAATTAAAATGGTCAATAGTATACTAAGTAGTTTTATGTTGCAAAAAGTCTTGTGGAGATAACAAGAAAACTCAACAATAAATCCCCAATGTATTCCTACACTATATATACTACTACTACAAGTCCTACTCTAAACTATATGTATTATCTATAAGTCTACTATACTATTACCATAAGACAAATATGCTGTAACTATATCTTTGATGTTATTGCTCTAGTTTCTTTTACTATGTTCTAAACCTATGATATTATATTATGTGATATATCATGTGACTATAGTCACATACTCTTTTTTTTTTATAATCAGCAATTTATCACATAGAACATATAGGCAGATTGTGGTAGCTACTTTGTAACTATGTATATAAAGACACAAACTACATGAAGATGGAAAAATAAAATAAAAAGAGAGAAAAAAAGAAAAAAAGAACAGAAACAGAAAATATATTGCAACTCAACTAAGTAATCCTATTATCAAAGGAAAAGGCATTACTATTAAATTCTAAGAAGAGAGTAAAGTATACTATTGAATTTCCTCTTAGATTTTAGTAGTTGTTGAAACATCTATATACATGAAGGATATAGTGTCTTGATTCAATAGAGTATAGACTGCATGAATACTTCAACTCTTCTTGAGGGAAGAATATAAGGCAATATTCACCAATAGATATATGATTGACTATTGCTCTAGTAGCTTAAGCATACAGTAAATTGGAATGACCAAAATATTTGAGCTATAGTCTCTCTTTTAATATAGATGATTTGATTGGTTTTGAATTATTGTTGAGAAATTTTAAAAAATTCTTTCTTTGTCATCTAATGCTTTGAAAGAACATTTTCCAAGTATTAAGAATAGTGTCATGCTCATTTTTTGCTGAAATCTCTTAAAGATTTACATAAGAGGATAGATATAAGGTCGAAATTCTTTGTTTCTTTATCAACTATGTCATGAAGTGACTATTTACAATTACTCAAACAATTCAAAAATTCAATAAAATTGTTACTATCTTTATGAAAAAACTCTCTAAGTTCACCAGATATTACTACTGAGTGTTATAGACACTTTGGATACTAATAATTTTCTTTTCCTTTTATCTAATTTTTGGATTGAATATTTCTTTTTCTTTTTCTTTTTCTTTTAATTATTTTGGACAATGAAGAGGTATGTGACACTACAGTCACATGACATGATGTCATAAGCCTAGAACATGGTAGAAGAATCTAGAAGATAATATCAGGGCATATGGATGCAATATAGTGGTCTTGAGTAAGAAATGAGGTGAATATAAGAATAAAGCATGGACATTAGAGCAGGTGTAATATTCAGTAGCACAGACCATAAGAACTTTGTATAAATAGGATAGCAATTGAGCAGAGACTCCTTGTCAAGTTCTCTTATGAACTTCCTACTTGATAGTCTACTGTAAGCTTTACTCATTAGTGCTGCTATTGGTCACTAGACTAGTAGTTGCCACAATACTGAGTAAATTTGATAAAGATAGGATGATGAATAAAAAATTCTTTTGGCAGCATGGATGGAGTCCATAATGACAAAGACATGATTGGTATTGAGAAGATGGGTAGCTTGATTAATACTGCATCTTATTGCAAAGAGTTTAGCTTTAGTAAATGTAACATTAACTGAGTGATAAATTGTCTTGATGACCAGTCTGTTATGACTATAAACATGTGATATAGATATGGCCATCTGATTCTTGATGCTTGTATCTGTAACAACAACAACCAAATAATAATCAGATAATGCTTGAAGAGTGATATTGTCAAGTTTGAATAAGTGACTCTTAATGTCTTGATTACTTTTCTTGTTTAGAGAATGAAAAGAGAAATGATTTGAGAAAACATTAATAAGTCTGTTTTCTGGTGAAAATTCATAATGAAATAAAGAAAAAAACAGAAAAACTCTATTAAATCTGTTGTCTGTGTCTACTAAAGAACCTTTGATATTTGTTTGTTGTTTAATTATAAGTATTTCCAGTAAAATTTTATGAGGTTCAGTATCTTTCAAAGATCTAGTTTCTAGAAGCAACTTGATAATATGATTGTAGAGTAGTGCATGAGCTCTGAGATGAAATCTGCTATTGAGTTTTTAAAGATGGAGGTGAATGGGGATTAAGCCAGAAATGGCTTCAATACCCAATAAAGAAGATGTGTGGAAAGTGCCTGAGATCCATAAAGTCACTCTTTTTTGCATTTTTCTAAGTTTCTTAAAAGGATATACAAGTGGTATCTTGTTATAAAACCACAGTTAAAAACTGTATAAGGCTATTTGTAAAGTACAACAATATATAGGCATTTCTTTTGAATAGAACTGAGACCTCTCAATGAATTCCCCAGCATCTTCATATATTTGATAGTGGAAAAAGCATTGTTAGTGTAGAAGTTGATATATTGTTGAAACAATAGTTTCTAATCAAAAATAAAGCCAAGGTAATGCTATATATTCTTTGATGAAGAATGGGACCCCCTAGAGGTATGAGGTCCAAAGAAGGAGAATTGAAAACTCCATGCAATCTAGAAAAATAAAATATCTCTGTTTTCCCATGTTCCATGATTAGTCTAAATTTTCTAAGAGATAAAATGATATTGTAGCTACAAAAGAGGTTTGTATTTAAAACTACTAGAGATTTGTCCTGAGAAATAAAAAGACCATTGTCTACAAAAGAGAGAATAGAAATAGAAATTTTTAGGTTTTTTATTCTTTTTTTGAAGATATGAAGAACAGAAGAAAGATATAAGGCTGAAAGAATAAGAGAAAGAGCTGACCTTTGACTGGCTCCAATATCAATATTGAAAAATTGAGAAGAAAAACTATTCTATAGATATTTGGTTTTTCAATCTACAAGATAGTTCCAGAAGAAGGATGAGATCTTGGAATCAAAACTAGCTTTGTCCAGTATTAAGGGAAGGAGTTAATGGTTCAATGAAGAGAAAAACTGTGTGATGTTGAAAGCTTATATGCTAGTAATGAGATTCTTAACCCATCTTGTGTATATAAAATGGGTGAGAGCAATACCTATATTAATAGTTGACCTCTACTTTAGTTCATCTAATTGGCTTAAATGGATGAAGTTGTTAGAAATTGCCAAAAATTGCAGTCTTTCACCAATAACCTTCTCAAAGAGTTTGCTGATTGTGTTAAACAAAACAATAGGATAATAAGTCTTGAAAGAATCATAAGACTCCTTATTGGGTTTGGGAATAATAATGGTTGTCAACACTTTGAAGTGTGAAGGCCAATGACCTAATTTGAAACATGTATTAGCAATGTCAATGAACTTTTGAGGTATGTATTATCTTTGATGATTATCTTGAGATATCTCCAAGACAATTTGTCCAGGTCTAGGAGTCAAGATGTTATTACATTTCTTGATAGCACTCCTAAGTTCTTCTTTTGAGAAAGAAACCCATTTTATGGTTTCCTTACCCAGAATTTTATCTAGTAAAAGTAGATTTACTAGACAATTTTGAGCCAAGTTAAAAGACAAGTAGAGTGTCTGCCATAGATCTCCTAGTTCAATACATAGTTGACCATTATGTTGAATAGCTTCAATTGCTGAAAGCTTGTATTTCTTAACCCAATTCAAGAGTTTCTGTGGCTCACTATTTTAATTTGCTATTTCTTAAATCTTTAAATCAAAGAAATTACATTTTGTTTTCTTGACTATGCCCTTGAAATGTTTCTAGTTTTTAATGTATTTGAATTATCTATAGGTCTCTAGATCTTTATGACAATTTTCATTCTACTATTTCTTAAAATGTTTAGTGATGATAACATATTTTGAGTGCTTATGCCATAATCTATCTGTATAGTTTGTAAACGACTGAATGACAAGTTCAAGAGCTTCTTTACTTTGAATGTTATTTGAATTAATTTTCTTGATGGCTTTAATAAGTTCATTTAAGAAGTATTCCTCTTCTTTACTGTTCTTGACTAGCATTTGTTTTCTTGTTTGGAAATTTTCCTTGAAAATGGATATATTGACAGTGAGAGGAGCATGATTAGAAGTTAATCTCCAGTCAGGATGGATGGTATAATTGTTGTGTTCTGGAGAATCTGCCCTAAGAAATATAAGGTCAATTACCAAATTAGAATCTTGTTGGTTATCTGAATATCTAGTAGGAAATTGTTCAGTAGGTCTGAACAGTTCTAAATTAAGTGAGTCTGCAACTTCAAAAAGAATGTTATTATAGAAAGAATGATGTGGAAAATTGGAATCCCAAATACTGTCTCTAATATTAAAATCTTCAGTTATGATGAGGATATTTCCTATGTTGACTTCCATATTCTTTAGATACTTCAAAGCCATTTGGAGTGAATCTGAGTATACATTAATTAAAAAGTGGACCAAACCATGGTTTAAAAAAGAGATGCAAGAAATATCTCTGTGATTAAATATGTCTTTTTGTAAAGAGAATCAAAAAGACTATCCTCATGCTCTTTCATTGTTCAAGAAATAAAATAAAAAGAAAAGAAAAAAAGAAATTTGATTGTTAGTTTAAAATTAATATGTTATTAAAAATATTTGTTTTGTTTCTAGTATCTTGCTTAAGTTTTCTATGAATTATGAGGAAAATTGGAGTCCTCTGTTACTAAAAATCTTCTTCAGTACTCCATGAATTTTCCATATATTATTACTGTAGATTTTGGCTATTTTCTCTAATGGTATCACTGTTGTTGTTGCCTTAAATCTGATCATCTTTGTGAATTGATCCACTATTGCATCCTTGTCATTTGATTTGGATAATGGTCTAATAATGTTGATATTAATTTCTTGCCATGGTTTTTGAGGTGTTTTTAATGGATAAAGTTCTCTTGTCTTTTTTATGTATTGTACTTTGTTTTAATTAACTAATGCATCTTTTATTGTTCTAGATATTCTATGTCTACTGGTTCATAATTTTCTTGTAAGATTTGTTCTCAAATTTTTTGATTATTTGGAATATAAATCTTTTCTTCTATATACACCACTCTATTATCTTTCCATGCTTGACCATCTTTCTTTTCCAATCCCTTCTAAACTTCTTGTTCTCTCGTGTTGTTCTTTTAGATTTCTTCCAATAATGAATTTTTTTCTATTATCTAGTTTTCTCTGAACATTGCTTCTGTGCTTATTTTTCTCTTTCATAGCTCATTTTTGAACATTTTGGTATTCTTATTGTCTTCTCTCATATCTACTTAATTCTTTTTTGACAGAATGTCTATTCTTGTATTTATTTTCTTTGAATATGTTATAAAATAAAGTTATAGTTCTGCAATTTGAGATATTATCTTGCTTGTTATCTATTGAGTTTGTGTGGTTCTCTGAAGTACTTGAGATTTACATGATCTGTCCAAACTTTGAACTTTTCAGTGGCATCCAATAAATATTGTCTCTATTTTGTTAGAGCCTCTACTATAGCCAATAGTTCTTTGTTTTATATCTTGTAATTTCTTTCAGCTACTTGTATTGTTCTTGATAAAAACACAGTTGGTTTTCATTTTTATTTTTGTTCCTGAGATCAAACTTCTCTAATAACATATCCTAATATATTGGCTTCTATTCTGAATTTTCCTTCTCTTCTAAGTAGAGCAAGTATGGGTTGACTTATAATTTTTTCTTTTAATTTTTTAAATGTCTTCAACTGTTCTTTTTCTTATTTCTAGTTCTTCTTTTTCTTGAGTTTATTAAGAGATTTTTCTACATAACTAAAGTTCTTAATAAAGTGTCTATAGAAATTTACAAGCTCTAAGAAGCTTTTTACTTCTTTTATCTTTGTGGGTGTTTTCCATTCTTTGACTTTCTTGACTTTGTTGTTTTTCATTTGTACTTCTCCTTGTCCAACTATTACTCCTAGATTTGGTATCTTCTTATTGTTGTGGCAACCACTAGACTGAATTGTCCAATGATCTCACTAACGAGTAAAGCTCAAAGTGGGCTATGATGTGGGAATTCACAAAAGAACTCGACAAGGAGCCTCTTCTTAATTAAGGTCCTATTTATACAAATGGTTCATGGTCCGTGCTACTATTAATTAAACCTGCCCTATTGTCCATGCTCCATCCTCATGTCTGCCTTACTTCTTACTCAAGGCCACCATGTGTACTCCATGTGCCTTGACGTCACCTTCTAGATTCTTCCACCAGGTTCTAGGCCTATGACGTCACATCATGTGACCTGTCATGTGACTTCCTTGTCACGTGCCTTCTTCATCATCCTAAAGAAAAAGAAAAAGAAAAATCAAATCAAAAGAAAAATAGTTAAAAGAAAATAAAATGTTAGGTTCAAAGCGTTCCATAACACTTATTATCAAAGTTGCATTTTAACTGCTTAAAAAGGAGATTGTATTTCTTTATATAATTCACTAATACTTTTTCATGTGAAAGCTCTTAAAATATATTGTTTCATTATCCATTGAAATGTCCTTGGCAAATTACATAATCCAAAGTATATCACTTTTAGTTTGAATAGTCTCTTGTTTGTTAAAAATACTACTTTCTATTTATCATCTTCTTTAATTCACATATTGTTGTATTCTCAGATAAGATCTAGTTTCTTGAAGTATTTCATATCTTTGAGTTTGTCAATTACTTCTCTCAATCACTGGTAATAATGTCTTATCCTTTATTGTGTGCTAGTTCAACTTTTTGTAGTTTTATACTAGTTGTAGAGATCCATTCTTTTTTGGAATATAAAAGTATAGTACTATATATCTTAAACTTGATTCTACCATTAGTCCTGCCTTGAGTTGTTCTTCTAGCCATTGATTTAAAGATTTATCTTTTTTGACTATCATTGCATAAGCTTTGGCATTTAAATTTTTAGTGCATCTTCTAGTAGATTGATTTTGTAGTCTAATTCTCTCTTTTTGAATTTCTTCTTATTGAATAAATGCTTAAATACTCCAATATATTTTCTGGATTGGTTGAATCTGGTTCCTTGCCTATTTCCTAATGTCCTTTGTCTATTTTTTTATTGGTTTTATTTTTCTAGTCCTTAATATAAATACAATATCCTAATGTTGTGTTTTGCATTCCTTTAGGTATCTTGTAAACTGTATCATTCCTTTGTTCTAATTTACTTCTGAATTGTGTTTAACCAGCCAGTCATATTCTAAAAACATATCTATGCCATTTAAGTCAGTAACTGTTATATTGATTTTTTCCATGTGTTTATTAACTTCCAGTTCTAGTGGTACAAATATCATTATGTTTATTGATTCTAGTATGAATATATCCTGAGATTTCTTTCTGTTCAATATCTTCACATTTGTACACACATTGAGTTTTCTTTATTTGTTGTCTCTTCTTTACAATAATATATTGATTCTTTAAAGAATTACTATATATAGATGTTTATTATACTATACCTACTCTGAACCTCTGACAAAACTCTTCTCTTTGTCATTGTTTTCTTTGTCTTCATCATCTAATTCTTCTTGTACACTTTTATTCTTCATCTTTTGCTCTAACTTACAGTTCTTTGCAAGGTATTCTACTTGATTATACTTGTAATATTTCCTAGTCTCCTTTTCTTTCTTTGTCTTCTTGTAGTCCTTTGCTATATGTCTATATATACTGTAATTAAATTATCTAAGCTTTCCATTTTTGTTATAGTTGTTCTTGGACTTTCCAATATCTATAGATGCTTCTTTTTCTTTCTATAAGTAATTTCTAATTCTGTTTTGTAATCTTGTCTATCTTCTATGGATTCATATCATTGTCTTGGTGATTTGATTGCTACTTTTCACTCCTTAAGTGATTTTGGTGCTGCTATAAGTGGATATCCTAATATAGTCTTAATAATATCACTCCTGACATTCTTTTTTAATAAAAAGATCATGTGCATATTATCTGTTTCAGTCTTTATAGCTAATACTTCAAACTTTATCATAAATTTTGCAATGTTTTGATCTATTTGGTATCTGCTACCTTGTTTCTTGTTACTGAACATTGTCTTAACTTTTTTAACAAAATTGTCCTAATATTGGATATCATCTTCTTTTATTATCTGTTGCTATAACTTTGTTACTCTTGAGAAATAATCAGATTCTCTTCTACTAGTTTTCAAATTTCATCTGGTTACTATCAAACTACTTTAGGTCTAGGACTATACTCTTTAGTATAACTGTCTATGCTGTCTTTTTATATACTACTATGGTTAGTACTATCAAAATTTCTTTTAATGTTAGTTCTGTAATTTTGTTTCTATCTGAGGCATAATCTTCAGTAATCCTCAATAATCCTAATATCTCTTCTAGTGCCTTAATTCCAATAGTTCCTTAACTATGTCTGTTTATCTTAACTGTTCATAGTTTCTACTACAATAGTCTATGTCTATCTTATCTGTTTTGTCTATGGTTTATTTCAATGTTTCTTCAACAGCCTAACTATTATAATATTTCAATGGTCTAATTACCATACACTTTCCTTTTGCAAGGTGAGTCTGACAATGCTTTATCAAATGTTATGATTTTAAGCTAAGTTTAGGTTGTAACTTAGACAAAGACTCAAAAAAGAATGAAGAATAATAGAGGTATTTTTGAGAAAACAATAAGTAAAGCATGAGGGCCATATAAGAATATCTTTCCTACTATATGAGATACTGACTGATAAAATATAAGAAAAACATGTAATATAATAGAATAAAAGATCATGAATGAGATAATAAAAGATCATAAATGAGATAACCCCAACACATGTTCAAGTTGAGGTAACCATGAAGTGAATACCTGTAAAGTGTAGGGTATCAATTATAATATTCTATACATAGTCTTAGATAGAAGATTATAGTTTGTTGTACTTTTCACTAAAGAGTTATACTACATGCTTGAGATTAAGATTGTTTTATTCATAACATAGCATCCCAAGTTAGATTAATAGATAAAGTATGTTAATCAGAAACTTGACTAATATCTCCAGTTGTTTGTGAATAAGCAACAAAGTAACTAGTACTGTTATATATTATTTGATATCTACACTCTTTCCACTCTCTTCCAGTATGAAGTAGAACTTGAAGAGGGTCTACTAGTACTTACAGAGATTAATTCTAGTTTAGATTATAAGTCAGAGAGAAAAATCAGTACCAGTTCTGTCCTATCTCTTTATATATCTTCACCTTCTACACTGTCTCCTATTTCATCATCACCCACTTTAATTGATTTACCACTATTTTACTACAACATGAGTCAATATAGCTCAATCAACTTGAAGCAGTTAGTTAGATAGCAACAAGGACAGATAACTATCTTACAGATGCTAATAGCCTAAGCTAGGCTAGAAAGAGAAAAGGTAGTAGAAGTTCTCTAATCCAACACTGGGTCAAATGTAGAAGTAGCTAAGCCACAAACATTTGATGGGACTATAAGCAAGATTTCAGGGTTTCTTATAATATATAGATTGTATATTAGAATGAGAATGAGAGGAGTAGCAGTAAAAAAGCAGGTATAGTGGGTTTTGTCTTATATGTAGAGAGGGTTAGCAAATGTGTAAAAGAAGAATATTATAGAGAATTTAGAAAGAGAACTTTGAATTATGAAATAGTAGAAGAATTTTTCACAGATCTGAAAGAAGAATTTGGCAGTGAAAATGATGAAATGTTGAAAGTGGTAAAGTTAAAAAAGATGATCAAGGAATTTGTATAGGAATTCAAAAGAGTAATAAGAGGGAGTAAGTATAAAGGAAGACTATTAGTAGAAATTTATTAGAAGAAAACTTATAGAGGTAGAAAAGTCTTCCAGAAGCATTGAATAGTAGTATGAGAAAGCAACAAATTTGGATAGGTATTGGTAGGAAAGTAGGAGAGAAGAAGAGAGATTGAGAGAAAAGAGAGAGATGAAAGCTTTAGCACCAAAGGCAAATACAGAAGCATAATGGCAACAGTTGCCACAGCCTTAAGTTTGGCTAAGGAGACAAGAGACTCAACAGTGGGCATCAACAGGGTCTACTCTAATAAAAGAAGTTAAGAGGACAAATACAGTCATAATATATCTGAACTAATAGGCAGAGTTTGCATCGAAATAGGATCTATATGCTATAAATGTAGATTAAGAAAGAAATTGTCATAGTTATAGAAAATTTGGACATTTGGCAAGAAATTGTAGAAACAGAAAAATTATAGAATAGGAAAGAAGGCTGAAATATGAGGACAATTCAAACAATGTACATAATTTAAATATGGAAGAGAGTCTGGTAGTTCTCAACTAGGCTTTAGTAATAATAGGTTTGTAATACTCTCTAGAGTAAGAGAATTGATATGCAAAAGAGAGCAATAGTAGAAGCATTGTTGGATAGTGAGACAATGAGGTTAGTTATGAGCTCAAAGTTTGCTACAAAGCAAGGATTCAAGTTGAAGAAAG
>Ga0157359_1000696_pt1 | contig 12621 bp, 6 predicted proteins | sample AttcapACBM3_FD_111482 | JGI IMG/M metagenome (GOLD analysis project Ga0157359, IMG submission 111482) | Fungus gardens microbial communities from leaf cutter ant in Botucatu, State of São Paulo, Brazil - Atta capiguara ACBM3 | ecosystem: Host-associated > Fungi > Mycelium > Unclassified ...
AAAAAGAAATGAAAATAAGAATAAGAAAATAAGAAAAAACTAAGTTTACTTTCTGCAATCTTGACACATATCAATATAGTAATATAATTAGTTATCTTTTAAAATTAGCCTAATATCTGCTATAATAGATAACAGTTTCACCAGGTACAAGTTTTGATTATATAATAGAAACAGCTTACATACAGACTATGACTATTTTATATATATACTTCTATATCTGAGGATTAGATCTTAGACTTAACAATATTATTTTTTATCAATCATTATTCCTTATTATCATTGATATCTGTATTGATCTTTATTATCATTATCATTATTATTGAACTTCTGAATCACTCCTAAACCTCTAAGAATGCACTTATAGTTTAGATATTACAAATAAGTGAGTAGTTTATTTTGTAATATAATTTTCAAGAATCTTGGAGATATCACTAACTTACTGGCTATTACATGTAGTTCACACCTTGTTATTCAAGATCTAATGATGATCTCTTGGAAGTTCAAAATAAGTTAACAAGCATTATCCAAAAATATAAAAAGTGAAAGTCAGAATGATATTTAGCTTCAGCTTATGTACTATATCTCTACAAGTTGTACTGGTTACATATTTTGAATAAGATTCTTAGAGACATAACTAGAGAGTAAGTTTACCAGAAGATAGAAGATGTGTTATTGTTAATACTAGAAGTTGGTGGTATATAATAGTTATCTAGAGTAGAAACTGCTGAGCATTACTCTGGCTTCTAGTAATTGTCAGATATCAGAGATAGAGATTTCTGAAGTTAATAAGAGTTTAGCAAAGATGTCTAAGATGAAATGAAATAATATGATCTACACTAGAAAAGGTTAGAAATATGAATGAGATATTAGAGTTGTGAATAATGGACTTGGTTTTTACTTTCTTTCTCTTTTTCATTTTATTTATTTATTTTGGTTTTTATTTTTTATATTTTATATTTTAAACTTAGATGAAAAATTAGAAGGTTCTAAAATAGAGGACATTATACAACATAGCAACAATATGTTAATCTTATAAAAAATATATGAATATTAGAGTAGATTAGTTATAAGTGTATGTACAAACCATAGTCTGTAATATATAAACTAGACTATCTTGTACTAAGAACTCTATTGAGTTTTCTTGTATTACTCAAATATATCTATATCTTTCATCTTACTCCAAAAACTTAAGTCATAATATAAGAAGAGTTGGTGTTATCCATAAGTTAAGCTAGATATAGTCAGATTAGAATGTAATACTAGCTAACATTCAAAAGAAGTGGCTTGAGTTCTGCTTTAAAAAGCTGAAATCACTTAAAAATAGAAATATCTATAAAGTTGTGGATTTTTCCAAAGTAATCAAGAATTGCTAGGTATTTAACATTAGATCTGATAGTTATTACAGATTTTGACTTGTTGTAAAAGGATTTTCTTAAGTTAAAAAAATTGACTTTGACAAATTATTATTTCTAGCTATCTACTATAAGAAAGTATACTTGTTTCTAGTTATTGCTGCTCTTGAAGATTGAAATATCTATAGTATTAATGTAAAAACTGTCTACTTATATATTAATCTGAATAAGAAAATCTATATGGAGTATCCCAAAGGTTTTAGATTATTAGACAAAGGAAAGAAAGTCTAACTACTCTGCAAAGCATTGTACAGCCTTAAGCATAGTGGCTTATTTTAGTAGTAGACTATAACTAAGTTAATGTTAGCTCTAGAACTTATATTAATAATATTTACTTTATGTTATGATCTTAAGACCAAAGAATTAGTTAAAGAAAAGAATCTTGGATTGGGTTAATCACAAGAGAACTCAGTAGAGTTCCTAATACAGAATAGTCTATCTAATATATGCTAAGCTACTGGGCTATGTATTATCCTTAAGGTCAACATATATCAAATATATTATAATAATATCATCCTTTTAGAAGTTTCCACCATATTTCATTGTGACATGTGACTGTGACAAATGTGTTATAGTTCATGACAGTTATATATAATATTATACTAAACTCTAACTCTAAGTCAAAAATAAAATAAAATGAAAAGTAAATTAAAAAGAAAAAATAAAATAAGAAAATGAAATAGAGTCTACTATTTGTAATGATCTTAGATAAACTAAAAAGTTTCTTGGAATATATATAAGTTGCAATTACAAGAATTGAAAGATTTTTATAAACCAATTTGAATACTTGGACAAAATTCTAATATATTTCAACTAATCTAACAAATACTAACAATTGGTTAGATCTCTGATATATTTGATGATTAGCTTGTATTCTGATATAGAATTTGTTGTAGTCAAGCTTGCTCAGCAAATGAAAAACTTCTTAAATAAATATTATTGAGCTAGGTTATATCTTTATAGATATTAAGCAAATATCTGCAAGTATTGAACAGCTTATTGTCAGAATTAAAGATAGTGGACTTACTAATTTTCTTATTTCTCTTCTCTTATTTAAGTCTTTTTTATTTTTTATTTTTATTTTTCTATTTCTTCTCTTATTTTTAGACTTAGTAAAGAAGAAACAATATAATATTATGTATGACAACTGTTACAGGCCAGTCACACATGTAACAGTCACAGTTAAAATGTCATGTGATATATTTAAAGAATGATGTCATATGTTATATAAGATAATGACTCTTATCTATATAACTTATAATATTTAAGGTAAGCTAGATATAAAGTGCATATAGACTATGTACCAGAGATATATAGAGTAGACATATCTTGTATTAACCAATACAAAGTTCTGCTTTTACTCAAACACTTAAGTCTAAGTCATAATATCTAAGATAGACTTAGCAATAAATTTGTTATAATATACTCTGACTCAGACTGGGCATAAGATCTAGACTCTTGTAAATCTGTGATTGGTTACTTTACTCTCATGGCTCATAGAGTAATATCCTAGATAAGTTGTTAACAAAAGATAGTAACTATATCTTTAACTAAGAGATCTTTTCTGATTGTGACTATTAACTCATTTGGATGAGAAATCTCAATGAGGTTAGTTCTAATATTTTCTCATCTCTATGATGATAATCTTAGTTCACTTTTCTAGAGATCCAATCATATACAAAAGAAGTGCTCAAAACATACTGATATTTGCTATCACTATATAAGAGACTTAATTAAAGATGAACAGATTAAACTATATCATATTGATGGAAAAAAGAATCCTGCTAATATATTGACTAAAATTTTTGGTCAAGTTTTATTCAGTTGTTTCTATTCAGCTCTTAGCTTGAAAATACTTTGAGTTTATTCTTTTATACTTTTATTACTTAATAGCTGATATCTTAAGTGAGAGGGAGTGTTACAAAGCATTTTTCTTACTAAACATTTATACTATAGTCAATAGTTTAACTAATTAGATAGTCAATGTAAAATTTTTACATAAGTTGATTTCATACTATCATCTTGTTCTCTATCATTGCTTATGTTTTTTAGCTCTCTACTATAGAACTTACTATTGGTAAGTAGTTGTTAGTTGTTTACACTGTACTATACTGCTGTATATTTTGTTCTTCTAATATATATAAGTATACTTTTTTCTTTAACACTTGAAAGTTAGTCATAATAGCTATACTCTTTCTAAGTTGAGCCAATACTGTGGTTATTTTGTTGTCTGTTATTATAATTTTGGGTCTAGAACCATACTCTTTGGCATTGTTATCTTTATTATTTCTGCTAGTGCTGCTGATGTTTATGCTCTAGATATGTTTTTATTGTCTCATGCTCTTTTATAGCTCTGTAACTTTCTTTTGAGATATTGTTTTTAGTAATCCAAGTATTTCTAGTATCTTATTGTTAAAGGTTTTGTTTGAGATTACTAATCTCTATCTTGTTTATTATATCTGTTGTAGCCTAACCATAATGCTGTTTGTTGTATCTTTAATAGTCTAACTATTATAATATTCTAGTAGCCTAACTATTATATACTTTCATTTATAAGATAAGCCTAGTAATGCTTTACCAAGTATTATAGCTTGGCTCAGATTACAACTTAAGCAAAAGCTTATATAAGAGAGAAAAAAGTGATCAACTGGTAAAGTATAAGAATACAGGACTATATCTACAACTATATATATACTTAATAACTATGAGGAAAAGAAAAGGTATTCTTCAAAAACAGTATGGAGTTAGTAAAGAAAACATGAGAAAGCCTCCACTACTACATGAAATAGACACAAGATATAGTAAAGATGAAGCACAAAGATGAAACAATCTCTAATATATATATATATTTAATATATATACTATATAAGATAATATCATTTGTAACAATGTATATATAAATATATAAATAGATGATACTTGACACTCAAGCAACTTATTGTGAGCATCACATTTAGTCATGCTATGTTGATCACAGTCATGGATATGAATAAGCTGAATGATAAAGCTGAACCCAGAAAATGAGGGATAATCTAGATTGATTTAACAATTTATTACATGGGATGTAGTGGTAAACCATGGTATCTATAATGTAGATACTTAAATAGAAAAAGAAAGAAAAGAAAAGAAGATTGTAGGTAATACTATTTTACTTAGTATAAAATAATAACAGTAAAACTACTATTAAGTGATTTCTTTATAAAAGAAGAATACTCCTGGATTAAATTCAAGAAAAGTAACAAAATTCTTTAAAAACTTTCTATTAGGATTTCAGTATTTGTTATATCTTCTATAGTTATGTAGGATATAATGTCTTGATTTGATTGAATAAACTCCATATGAATATTTAAAGAGTTCTCTAGGAAAAAACCTCAGACAATATTTGCCTATAAGAACATGATTTGTGATAGCTCTGGTTACTCATGCATGTAGAGTGTTAGAGTGTTCAAAATTTTTGAGTCAAGTACTATCTTTTATGTAAGTAGGTTTAGTAGGTAAATTATTATCATTAATTAGGTCTAGAAAATTGCTTCCTTTGTAATCTAATGCTTGAAATGTTATTTGCCAATTTCATAGAATTGAGTCACAGTCTTCTTTCTTGCTAAAATCCCATAACAATTTACAAGAGAAAATAGGGTTAATATTGAATTATTTGGTCTCTTTGTCAATGGCTGAGTGAGGAAGCCATTTAGTATTGCTAGGACAATTTTCTCCTACTTTCTCTCCAGTTACGATCTAGGGTGATTACCCTTTTGAACCATTGCTTGATTGAGCTAGGTTGGTTCTCTACTTCCATCAATTTTCTCCTAATACTACTGTTCATGCCCCATTTGAATTCTTCAATCAGTGGATATCCCTCATAACCGCTTCCTCTTGCCACTCTTTTGAAATCTTGTACAAACTCCTCCATTGTTCTTCCTCCCTGTTCAATCTTCTTCAGCTCTGCTACCTTCACTGACTTTTCATCTTCTTCTCCAAATTCTCTCCTTATCTCTGCTAAAAATTCTCCTGCTGATTTGAATTCAATTTCTCCTGTCTCTAATTCCTTCATAACATTCTTCTTCCAAATATCTGCCGATCCTCCCTGTACATAGGAGAGAACCCACTGAATCTGCTTTTCTACTGATGACTCCCTCAGCCTCATCCTTATATACAATTTGCATGCTGCTACAAACCTGGAAACTTTTGACAGTGTCCTATCAAAAGTCTGTGGTTTTGCCATCTCAGTAGTTGCTGATACATCCTCCTCTTCCTGCTGCTCCTCCCACCTGTGCTATCAATACTGCAATCTGCTCCTGAAGTTGCCGTATAATGGCGGGATAGTTGGGTTAACTCATGTTGTATAGTGGTAGTGGTGATGATGATGGTGGGATGAGAGGCAATAGGATAGGTTGTGATAACTGGTGAGCCAAAAGAACCAATCCTACACTGGACTCAGCCTCTGACTCATATTCTGACTCTAAAATCTTTATAGGTAATAGTGGGCCCTCTTCTTTTCCCACCTACACTGTTTACTGATTACTTATATACTACTGTCCTAAAAAATGCCTGACTAATATCTCTAAGAAGGGAATGCCTACTCTAGATGGGACTCGTAGAAGATCCCACTATTCCTCTGCATAGACAAGTCACAAAGGGATGCTGCAGTATGAGACTTCTATGCAAAAACTATCTAACATGTCCACACAAGGTCATATGTCTTACTGTACCAGTGGGCTTTGGTACAACAAAATGACTAGGATTCTCCCTCCTAGTTAGTATGCCCCTTAAGCCTAGGGTCTGGCTGTTCTTCTTGACGAGAGAGCTGTGTTGCTCACCATCGAGGATGATGAGAGAGTGAAGTTTAGGGAAGGTCCTGTGTTGGACAGTCCCAAGAAAAGAAAATTAAGTTCTAATGTTACAAACTCAAAACCTCAGAGTTGGTTAAGAGAATAAACCTTATATTAGGTTAACACAAGAGAACTCAATAGAGAACTCTGTACAGGATTGTCTATCTTATATATAAATATCTAATGGTCCATGTGAGCTATTTCTAGCCTATCCTAAACAACCATGTGTATCACACATTATATAATATCATCTTTCCAGAATCTTCTATATCCTTCTATGTATTATGTGACTTGTAATTGTGTCATCTGATGTGACCTGCTGTGTGACCATGTGATCTTGTCACTTTAACCCTAACCCTAGTTCTAAAAATAGAATAAAAGAAAATAAATCAAAAATAAAATAAAAATGAGATAAGAAAATAGAAAAATATTAAGTCTACTTCTTTTGTTCTTGACACTAATGGGAACAAATAATGCAGAAAGAGTAATAGTACAATCAAATATGCATGTTACTAACATCAACAGACTTTTCAAGGATATCAAATCAGAAGTTTTTGTTGATTTTATCCAATTTGACAATAAAGGTATTAATGTTACAACTAACAAGGTGGTTACAATGTTAGACTTGAATGTCATAGAGAAGTATATGAAGAACTTGAATAATATAGATTCAAGCAATGCTATAAGTTCTAAGCTCTCTCAATCATTGTCAAGAGAGTCATTCAAACCATCCATATCTTTAATGATGTTATCTTAGCATTTCACCTATATGTTATTAAAGCATCTTCCAAGTTAGACATGACTATTATATGGATTGTCATTTGGGATTCCCAAAACAGTATAAAAGCTAAAATGCTCATGAATAGATATTTCAACATTAGTTGACATATCACCACTATAAGAGAAACTAATATAAATTCTAGCATTTCTCAATACAAAAACTACTGGAAATAGAAATATACTACATTTGCATGTCAGAAACATAGGTCAAAATATCAAAAATGCAATAGACTACACAAAATTAAACACTATAGAGATATAACATAATGTTGTAAAGCTAACTTCAAGATAAATTCCCTACAACTTGAAATTTTGAAAGGAGAACTATATACTTATATATTCAAATGTATTAACTACAAAGATGACCACTAAGTGAACAGCTATAATTGTTTATTCTGAAAACATAGGTTTAACTGTAACTGATACAACAAGAAATCTTAGAAGCTCTGAAAAATCAGAGTGTCATATGCAAGTCCACCTGTCCGGAAAATTACATCCCCACAGTGAAATCATCTCCAAAATATACAAGCCTGCCTTCTACAGTGTCCACCTTTCTTGTAACATGTCTTATGGTGGTGCTGCAACCATCTGGGTATTCCGTTCTCTATTGCAGAGATAGTCCTATTCAACTCAGTCTTCCATGATAGAGTTACTCCTATCAGTATCTTAACACTGAAACCTCCACCTGGGGTAATAGGGGTTTTACCACTGAAACTCTAAGCATCTCCTATACTTTCTGTTTGTATATAAGACTAGTAGTTACACTGTAATTCACTAGCCTGATAATCAACAAAGATAATCTCTTATTGAACTCGATCCCCAGTGTTCAACAGTGACACACCAATTAGTACTCACTTCTATCTTGGACTTCTTCCCATTATCTGAAGTTACGACCACATAGTAGACAGATGGCACAACACATAAGCTGAAGCCAAGGTCATTCCACAAGTCTGCCCACCTCTGAGTTATTTCTGTGGACTTCCACCCTGGTGTGAACTGCACCTGACACAAAGTCAATTCAATTTGCTCAAGTATAGGTAAATTAAAACAATAAACTTAAAAAATCTTAAAATATTTTTGCAGAATATTTATAAGAACTGTCTCCTCACTGACTTTATCTTAGAGAACAACAAAAATATTAACATCATATTTATTCAAGAATCCCCTTAGTTTATTATCCAAACTATTTCTAGTTTGTTATTTGAAAAGAGTAAAAAAATTGTTGATACTCCCAATTATTCTTCATGGATCACTTTTTTAAGACAATCAATTGATGAAAATAAATATTCTAGAGTCATCACATATATTAATATTAAAATCTTTTAATTATGTTTTTCACTTAGAAAGAACATTATAAACTATAGAGATATTAATCTTATTTCTTTCTTTAATAACAACATTATTTGTTTTATCATTAACATCTATTCTGATGATTAGCAGAATATTTTAAAATATCTAAAGAATATTGAGGTAAATCTTAGCAATATCTTTATTATAATAGTATCACAAATAAGCTACTCACTGGTTGTGATACTTGAACTTAGTGGTGTTTCAGAGGTTCAGTATAAGGAGATAATTATAATAGGTGATGAGTAGTATCAACAAGAATAATTAATGTAAATTGATGTTGTTAAGTCTGAGATCTAATCCTTAGATACAGAAGTATATATACAAAAGAGTAATAGTTTGTGTGTAAGCTATTGCCATCACTTGATCAAAACTCATACCTGATGGGAGCTGTCATCTGTCATAGCAGCTGTCAGGCTAATTTTAGAAGATAACTAATTATGTTACTACATTGATATACTTGTATCTCTACCAATACTTATTGCTTTGAGACACATCATATATCATTGAAAACAGATTGATAAACACTTTCCAATATGAGTTCAATCATGCAAATCTGTTAAGCTGTTCATGAGATATTAGCCAACAAAATTTTTACAGCTACTGATGGCCTGATATCTCAGTCATTTGTTGTTGCTTTTGTACATCCAATATATGTGTGGATATCCCTCATTTGGGGCTTTCCAGCATAACTTAGTTTGTGAAAATTGGTCTACTTGTTGTGGAGATACAAGCTAAATGAAGTTTGTGACAAATAGTATATTTTAACATTAAAAATAATAACTGGGATCCATCATATTCTCATTACTCAGTTTATACTAACACCTTCATAGAAATTACTGACTTATTCAATCAAAGGCTATCTATGTCCATCATTCAAGTTTCAACTTGATACACTGATAATTCTAATAATCTAATAAATCCAGTTTAGTGATTGATTTAATATTTCTTTAGATCAACTCAGAAGAAATTGACACTTATTTTATTTTACCTGATTTGCAAAGTTTTTCCAATCATGCTTTCTTAATGGTTGATATCATTATCAGTGAGAAACTTATTCAAGATAAATAATGAACTATCATCAAAAATAGTATGAAAGAGAAAGGTTTTATTAATGAACTTAAGAACATAGTAGATAACATTGATACTACTAACATCTCTGATAGCAGATTGCTGAAAAGAATAGTACAAGAATTTACAGCTATCTTAGAGAATCTTTAGAATAAGTATTCTAAATGTGTCAAAATTACTAAATGTTTTAAAGTATGGTGAAACAAAGAGTATAGTAGAAAGTTGAATATATTACTTATCTAAGTCAAGTTCAGACTGAAAAATATTCAAAGAGATAGTCAAGAGAACAAAAAGATCATTCTTCATCATATTCCTCTCTTTCATACCACTATCTTGTATAGTAGTACCTAATAGAGATATACAAATACAAATTCTTTTTTTTTCTACTCAGCTATATCTTACTCAATAGAAATTAACAACATTTCTGAAAATATCAATATAGATGAACTGAAAGATAGATTCAAGTCATTGATTTTGAACCCTTTGAGAGAATCATTAACTCATTTTAACATCTTGTTTATCCTATATGTAGATAAAATAGAGATGCAAAATAATGATCCTTTTTGGGCAAATCAAATAAAAGAGGAGATTTTTTAGCTTTTCTATACAACTCCCAAGAAGAAGGTATCTAATGTTCAAGATAAGACTAATAAACTAAAGAACATATCTTCACCACAAGTGGAGGGTGAGACTGTTAATAAGCAGAATACAAACCAACCACATAGTTTGAATTCAACTTCTATTTCATATAGAGATTTACAACTGGTTAATCCAAAGCTATGAGATAGCTAGTCACATTCAATTTCTATTTTCAGAACCACAGAATCCATTAATGAAAACTTGAAAAATATAAAAACTTTGCTTTATCATATTGTAGACTTTATCACAAATAGAAATTTTAAGACCAATAGAGAGAATGATATTCTTAGTCTTATAGACTTCAGACAAGTGGTCTGGTCACTTATCTTATTTATCTATAAAGATAGTTGAGATGTCTTGAAGACAGATGATAATAACATTTCATTCTGCAAAAAGTTTTCTCAAAATTTGATAAGAAAGTTCCAAGTCCAAGACTAGAAAAGAAATTTAAGAAAATTCTACTACCTAATTCTGTTGACTTCTCTAACATTTCATTTCCCTAGTTTCTCTGAGACTATCAAAAGAAGATCTCAGTAAATCTCATTATCATGGAAAAAACAATAAGAGTTTGCAAAACAAACCTGGCAGTAAAGAAAAACCTTCTTATATTCAAGTATCTTCTGGGAACATCAAAGAAATTCTTAGTTTAAAGAACAAATTTACCAATTTTCCATCTAAGAAGATTGAAGATATTGATAGGACCATTAAAAATACTAAGAAAATGATACTTCATATCAATATAACCACCAAAAGTCTTTTGTATTACAACTTAAAAATCTTAGGGTTAGTCAATAAGAAGAATCTTATATTAAAGTTAATATAAGAGAACTTAATAGAAAACTCTATACAATATTGTCTACCTTATATATTAATAGCTCATGGTCTGTGCTCTACTACTTTAGCCTACTCTAAATGACTATGTGTAAGCCTTAAGATCAACATGTGTTAAATATATTATGTAATATCATTGTTTCAAAATCTTTTACTTCTTTCTATTATGTTATATAACTCTGTGTGTAACAATGAATGTGATATGTGACTTGCATGACATATTGTGACTAGTTTGTGACAGTTGTGACAGTGAAATCACACTAGACCCTAATCCCAAATAATAAGAAGTGAAAATAAAATAAAATAAGAAGAAAATAAGAAAAGAAAAATGAAATCCAGTCTAATATTTATAATTCTAACATAGTGTTAGTTTCTAAAATTGTGTTGGTAAAAAGCTTGTTCTTTTAAATATTTTGCAAAAAAAAACTTAATGTTTTTAATAATTATACTTGATTATACTACTTATAGTTGAGCAAATTGACTGCTTCCTGATTTCTTGGAGTCCTTGATATTTCTTGTTCTGCTGTTTCTTCTTGAAATGGTACCTCTAGAACAGACAAGAGTTCAAACTGGCTTAGTGTTTATCTTTATAGTTCAAATATTTGAAGATATGAAGACATGGTTTATCTTGTAATACCAGGCAAAGTAATGATGATAATTAACCTTGTAAGGTCTATTGCATTTGACACAGTGAAATTCTTGGGCTCAACATATAAAGATGGTGTATTTCTACTTCCAACAGTTCTTACATTGAAGGATACTGGAATTTATATTTGCTTTCCAAACTGTTATATGGCTTTCTACATTAAAGCATCAGTTGATCAAAGATTCAGCAGAAGTATTACTTTGCAAGTCCCATATATCAATCCAAATAATAGACATGTCTGATTTGGGGGGAGCTTTAATTATATGTAGTTTTAAAGTAATGTGAATATTTTCAAAAATATGAGTGGACTTGGTAATTGATTTTACTGCACTTGAATTAATAGGCATGTTTGTGCCCTCAATAATATATGGGATACCAGGAATTTTGAGATATAATTTAGATTGCAGGAGTTTGGCAGATTAGATGTTATTCAAGTCCAAAGAGTTGAAGTTTTTTATGTAGTTTTCAACTGTATTGAGGTCAGAAAGAGATGTAACTTTGTTAGATATAATAATGAGGCCATAATGATCAGAGTGGATAAAATTGATGATAATATCAGATTTAATGCTCTTGAGAGCACAGTTCAGATTAACAATATGTTTGCTAAAGGAGACTATGAACTTTTTTATATTATCACTGCTTATGGAAACAATGATTTGTTTGTGCAAATTGTTAGAAACAGACTAGCCACTGAACCAGTTATGCTAAAAGTATACAATGTCAAGCTTTGTTGTAGCAACCACTCGCCGGAACAGCACTTGTGATATACTGACTTCAGCAAAGCTCTCAGTAGACTATCTAGTAGTGGGGATTACAAGAGAACTCGACAAGAAGCCTTCGCTGCATTGCTCCTCTATTTATATAAATACAATATGGTCTGTGCTACAACAATATCTATCTGCCCTAATATCCATACATTATCCTCATGTCCTATTACTTATCTACCATAAGGCTACCATGCCGTATACATGTGCCCTGACGTCATACTCTTAATCTCTGTCATACATGTGTGCACTATGTGTACACCATGAGGAACCATTGTCCCTTGACGTCACTCCTAACCCTA
>Ga0157359_1000697_pt1 | contig 12621 bp, 13 predicted proteins | sample AttcapACBM3_FD_111482 | JGI IMG/M metagenome (GOLD analysis project Ga0157359, IMG submission 111482) | Fungus gardens microbial communities from leaf cutter ant in Botucatu, State of São Paulo, Brazil - Atta capiguara ACBM3 | ecosystem: Host-associated > Fungi > Mycelium > Unclassified ...
AGTGGAAAAACCCCTATTGCCCGAGCGGAGGTTTCAGTGTTGAGACACTGACAGGAGTAACTCCATCATGGAAGACTGAGTTGAATAGGAGTATCTCCGCCGTGGAAGACAGAATATCTGGAGAGTTGCAGCACCACTATGAGACATGTTGCGAGAAGAGTGGCCACCATGGAAGGCAGGCTTGTATGGTTCAGAGGTTGTTTCACCGTGGGGACATTGTTTCCGGACAGGTGAACTTGTATATGACAGTTAATAGGCATCAAGAGGTTAAGATTAAAAGAGTCTGCTATGATAATAAGATCATCACTAATAGATGAATGATGAAGGAATAAAGGGTCCCATAAACTGTCACAAATGTTAAAGTCTCCAGTCATAACTAAAAGATTGCAAATGTTGATTTCTGTATCCTTGAGATACTTTATCGCAGAGTGAGAAGAATCAGAATATACATTCATGATTCAGAAAAGTTCACTATTGATGAAAAACAAAGCTAGAAGAATATCTCTGTGATTCATAATGTCTTTACAAAAAGAAAAGCGAAACAAAGCAAGTCTGATGTTAATGAAGATAGCAACTCTAGGACACTCCTTTGTTGTATCAGGTTTTCTAGCAAAAGTGAGCCAATTGGGATGATTGACAACTCCTACCAATAGAACACCTTCACTATCTGTTGAGCTAGGAATTGATCTTATCATTGTTTAAGATGGTTCTTGGATGAATATAATGTCAAAATTGTAATTGATTTCTAGGATTGTCTTTATGATGAGATTGTTTTTTCTGATGTTTTGCAAAAAAATTCTAAGGTCTTTCAACATTATATTGTTGTGTTGTTCACAGTTGAACAAATTGAATTCTTCTTGGATTCCTGAAGTTGAGTATACTCTTTAGAGTGCCATTCTTTGTTGAAGTAGTGCTTCCAGAAAGGACATTCAATTGAATCAGCTTGATGATTGCCTTTGCAGTTGAGACACTTGAATGAATGAGGGCATAGTTCACCCTTCTTAGTCTCTAGTCTGGAAGGATTTAGTTTGTCATTAGCTTTGTAACATCAAGCAAAATGACAGTGATGAGAAGTTAAGTGGGGCCCATTGTACTTTACACATTTGGCCCCCTGAATGTGACAAACTCCTGCCATGTGTCCCCATTTCCAGCAATTCTTATATTGCAGGACTCCTAGGTTCATGTTTGCTTCTTGAACCATGGCAATAAAGCTTCCTATGTTAAAGTGTCTGTTGATAATCTTTTTCACATTGGAACTGTTTTGAGTGTCCCATATATCTATCTGGATGATGGCTATATCAGATTTAGGCAAGACCTTGATAATTCTAGGCTTGGACATGAGTATTATATTGTTGAAGATGTGATTGGCCTTGAGAATGCTTTCAACTTCATCAGACAAAATTCATATGTTTGAACATTTGCTGATGAACAGGATATCTACAATCTTGAGGTATGATTTAGATTGTGGAAGTCTCAGAGAGGAGATCTGGTCCACTTCAGTAGAGAAAGAATTTTTTATGCATTTTTCAATCTCTTGAAGATCAGATGGGCTTGTTACATTGTTTGTTGTGATTATAATTTCCTTATCTTCTACATGAATAAAATCAGCAATGATATTTGATTTTATACCTTTGAGAGCACAATTTATGTTAATCATATGCATGCATAAATCCTTTAGATATTGATTTGCTGCCCCTTTGTTCATAGGAATGATGACTTGTTTTCATGAGGGACCCTTTGTAATCATGTTCAAGCAAGATTTCAGCTTGTCATTAGTTCCATTGATAATTTTCTGTACTTGATCTATCTTCTTGTTTTAAAGATATAGGAAAGTTTCTTTAATTTTCAAAGTGTCAAGCACAATGTTCAAGGACAAATTCAACTGCAAGGATAGTTTAGACAATGAAGAAGCTTGCACATATGATTTCTTCTGTGGTTGCTTCTCATTTCTCTTGAAGTACTTGGAGATTCCATTTACCTCCTCAGGCAATTTAATCAGAATGGAGAGAGGGAGAGTTGACACAAAAGTTGGTTTTGCTGTTTCCTTGTCTTTGACACTTGTCTGAGGTCTACTAATCTGGGAACTGAACTTCAACTTGACTTTATTTCTGAAAGATATATTAGTTTTGTCAATGACTAAGCTATTCCAATGAGCTTCATAGATAGCTGATATGAATTTCCATGCCACTTTACCAACACCTTTCAAATCCCATACTTTGTTAGCCTTATTGCTATCAATAGTTTTACCTAAGATGTATTTGTGCATCCTAGAAAGAAATTCCTTGATATTTTTGACATCAGATGCCAAGTGTTCCATAGACTCATGAAGAGAGATTGCCTGAAAATCACCATCCCATGACTCTGGTTCTAGAGTCTGATTGATGTCGTAGATCAACTATACATTGACCATGTTATTTCCAGCAGGTTGGTTTAGGGCCAGTATCTCATTTAAGACATGTTGTTGACATATTACTGTAGTAACCCTAGCTGCTTCACTAGTTTGACCTTTCTAACTCTTCTGAGTCGCATATTCCAGTTGTATGGTACTGTTGGATAATGTGACAGGTTTGTCTTCATCCATCCTATCACTTGCTTTCTTTACTCATACATGATATTCCTCTTCATCTTCACTTGAGGAAATTGAAAAGGACCTAGGTCTATGTGTACTAGTTTCAAAAGAGTGACCTTTCACCTCTTCAGCACCAAGGTTGCCAATAGTATCAAAAATTTTGTTGTATACACTATCAGTCATGTTAATATCTTCAATGGAAGCTATTTCAGTCATTGGAGAATGCAAAGTAAGAGTATCAAACACTATATTCTCTAAGTCTCTAATAGGTGCTACCATGCAAGATGGTAGTAAAAGAGAAAGAAGAGTGATGTGAATTTGCTTTTTTTTTAAAAAATCAACAATTTATAACACAGGGCACAAGGACAGACCATGGTAACTACTTAGTAGCTACAGTACATTGATGGGCAGACAATATGAAAATGAAAAAGAAGAGAAAAAGAAAAAATTCGAAAGAGTTCCTGTTGTTTTCTACTATGCCAATTCCTATTGAAATGGTTATGTCAATAAGGACAACTATAGCTGTCTGCTTGATAGTCTCCTTTGCAATTTACACACTTGAAGATATAAGAACATGGCTCACCAACCTTAGTAGCCATGTGATTTACTTTCTTGTTTTCCATGCAATACCATGCTTTCTCTCTGTGATGTTTGGTATCATAAGCTCCATAGCACTTAGTACACCTGGAGATATGAGAGCAACAACTTAGTATCAAATGTTCCCACTTACAACAGTTCTTACACTGAGGAACTCCTGGGTTCATGTTAGTCCCACAAACAGTTGCAATAAATTGCCCAATGTTAAATCATTGATTGATAATGTTCTTCACACAAGAACCACTTTGGGAATCCCAGATGTCCACCCATACCACTACTTTATCAGATTTGGGTGATGCTTTGATGATGCAAGGTTTCGAAGCCAATATCACGTCCTTGAAGAGGTGTAAATCTTTTAAAACACCTTTGATAATATTAGAAGTCATGACTCCTAATTTACTTGAGTATGAAAGTCCAACAATTTTCATGTATGACTTGGACTTGGAAAGATGAGGACTCTCAATGGAATCTGGATTTACATTTTGAATATTCTTCAAGTATTTCTTGATTGTTGATAAACCGAGATCGCTAGCGGATTTATTTGTTGTAATGATGATTCCATTGACGTTAGATCGAATAAAATCTGCAAAAGTGTCTGATTTGGAGTTTTTCAGACACTTATTGACATTAAAAACGTGGATGTGGGCTGAGTTGATAATCAACTCAGCATTAGCTTTGATCATAAAGATTATGACCTTTCTCCTTGACTACCTTCTAGTTGTTATGTTGATCTTGGATTTCTTCGTACCCCTGCCACTGTTCTTTACTTTCAACATCTTTCCAACTTCATCAGCTGATAAAGTGGAAAATGCTTCCTTCACCCGAATAATATCTTCAATACTCGATGAGATATTTGCTTTAGAAGTCTGCATATAAGACTTCTTTGTAATTGTAGGCTTTGGAGTCTTCTTCTCATTTGGTCCAGTTATTTTCCTGGAAAAAGGAGCTACAGAAATGTTTGAATCCATAGCAGTGGTAGGCATAGAAGGTGACAGCTTCTTTGCCTCAGGTTGGTTCAACAAGCCATGTTTCACATAGCTGTTTAGAATTCTCTTGCCTACAAGATCACAAAAGGTCTTACTATCCTCAACAGATAGAAGATCCCACCTAGAGGAGTAAATGGCTGTGATGAGGCTCCAAAAGCCCTTTGTAACTTATTCAAAATCCTTAACAGACAACTTCTTTTCTGCTGGACTACTCTTGATATAATTGATAATTCTTGAAATCGACTAAGCCATATTGATGGCATCTATCTCAGATGTTTTATCTGTTCCAAAAATAGATAATGCATGATGAACTCCATCCCAGGAACTCAGTATCAAAGGCTATTTTTCACCATAGTTTAATAATGAAGAGCCAGAATCAATAGGCTCTGCTCTTCTCTTCCCTCTCGTATTCCTATTATGTAATGGAGCACAAGATGACAACATGTTTTCTCCTGCTAGAGAGATACAAGGTGTAAGTGAGGACTGAACTTCAGGTATGTCTTTGCTCCAATCCATCGACAATTCATCCCTAGGCTCTTGAAGCCTGGGTTTCACGAAAAAAATTTCTATTTTCTTGACTTCCGCTGGCATTTTTGTACTGAGGGTATGTTTTGATTTCATGATTAACTCACTCAGAGTAGAGAAAGATGTTAAATCACTATTATTTCCTATAAGCATTAACCACTCAAGATAATGGTAGGAAAAAAGAAGTGTGCCGTGAATTTGCTCATTTCTGAGCAATATATGACAATAATTTTAAAATCCATAAAAATACTTTCACAGAATGTCCACAAAAATAGACTTCTTACTAACACTCTTTTAAAAAACAGCAAAAATTTCAACATTTTATTTATTTAAGAATTTTCATAGTCAATTATTTGGTATATCCCATATTCTATATTTGAAGAAGATAAAGAAATTATTAGAGCTCCAAATCACTTATTATAGACTATGTTTACTAAAATATTGAATGCTAAGAACAAACATCTAAGAGTCCTCACTTATATCAACATCAAATTAACAAGCCTATGCTTTTCTCTAAGAAAAGACATTAATCTTGTTTCCTTTTTTAATAATGGCTCCATGTGTTTTCTCATTAATATCTATTCAGATGATCACCAATTTATCTTTAAGTATTTTAAGGATACTGAGGTAAATTTGAATAACATCCTAATTATGACAGAAAATTTTAATATCAGAGATAATCTAGAACTATCAACTCTCATTAACCAAGTATCTACTTGTTACACTAATAATTTTCAAGATTCAAACTCAGTACTTGATCTTATGTTCCTACATATAAATGTGTAATAATTTAACAATCATTTCATATTGCCTAACCTTCAAGATCTCTCTGATCATGCTCCTTTATTAGTCCATATTATTATTAAAGAAGAATTCATCCAGGAGAAAAAACTAGCTATTGTCAAAAATAGTGAGAAAGAAAAAGAATTTGTAAATAAATTAAAGGATAGGGTCAGTGGTACTAAAATGGCTAACATTCACAGTCATAAAATGCTACAGGCAGCAACTTAAAATTTTGCTTCTATTACTAAGAAGCTCTAGTATAAATATTCCAAACATGTCAATATCACTAAACATTCTAAGATATAGTGAAATGAAGAATATAGCAAGAATTTATCTGAGTATTGAACATCTAAAAGAACAGACTGGATCAAATATAGTAATACAGTCAAAATAGCTAAATGTATCTTTTTTAACAACAAGATTTAAAAAATTGCATCAACTAACTATGGAATCTGATGAACCTGATGAACTAGATCAAAAAACACAAGCTACCCATTATGGAAGCTATTAAATATAATAGTTATTCTTGTAACAAACTAGATGAATTCTAACAAGCTCTCTATCAGTCTTACAATACAGCTTAAGATAGACTGATAAACCCCTAACTTTTAGACAAAGTTTCATTACATCAAAAAGTGGAATGACCTCTCTTTTTCAAAGCAGATCTCATCAATACAATCAGCAAATGTAATAATTTGTCTACTCCAGATTCCAATCATATTTTCTGAAGTTATCTAAAAACACTGGTCAAAAATAATAAATACATCACAAATATTGTTAACATAGCTAATTCTTGCATCAATCTTAGTCATTGGCTTTTTCACTTCAAAAAGTCAATGTTTATTATTATTCCAAAGCTAAATAAGACTTTCTATGATGAGAGAAAGATGGCATAGTAGAAGAGCCCTCTGTCCATGTGTATTATACCTATCTCAAACCTACTTGAGGTTATGGATTTAATTCCTTAGTAATCTTTTGTGTTGGGTAACTACATAAAAAGATTAGAGTATTGATACTCCATATATAATTCCTCCTATAGGTATGGACTACCATCACACCCTGTATAATAAATCGTTGACTTAAAAAAAAGACTTTCCATAACATCTCTAAATCATTTCAACTTATTGTTCTTAACACAATAAGCAAATTGATTGAAAAGGTTATCAGCAATAGAATTCAAGTTCATTCTATTGCTTCTAATTTCATCCACCCAAACCAAATAAGTAGTATCAAACAACAGTCAACTACAGATGCTGGTATTTTCTTAACTTACTTTATATGTATGGGTGGTCCAAAGATTCTCATACAAATGCCCTAGCTTTCAACATCACTCAGTTTTTCCCTTCCCTAAGTTATCAACTCTTTCTGGTGATTTTGAATAAAACTGGTTTCAATTCTTGAATTTCTTTCTTCTTTTCTAATTATTTAATCAACAAACAAACTCAATATATGTAGAACTATTTTGTTTTTCCACTCTTTAAAGCTAATGTAGTTATAGGACAAGACTTTGTTCTTTCTCCTATTGTTACAAACCTTAAAAGTTGGTCAAGCAAATAAACCTTGTATTGGGTTAACACAAGAAACTCAATAGAGTTCCTAGTACAAAGTATCTATCTTATATACTATACTAGATGGTCTGTACTACTACTATATCTAGCCTATCTTAAAGATTATGTATAAACCATAAGATTAACATATGTTACACACATTGTATAATATTATTGTTCTAGAAGCTTCTACTATGTTTCATAGTGACCATGTGACTATGAATGTGTCATAGTGTGACAATTTGTAACAGTGACTTGTAATATCATGTTAGACTCTAACCCTAGTTCAAAATAGAAAATAACTTCAAAAGAAAAATAAAATGAGAAGAAAATAAAATAAATGAAGTTTACTCTTTGTAATTCTGATACCTATTCTTTCTGCCATTTACATTGCTTCTATTTTCCACATGTTCAAAAAAAGATCAAAAATACTCTTATTTTCTATTTCAGTCTTGTCTCTTTCATTTGTAAATAGTCTTCTTGTTTCTCAAGAAAAGAGTTATAAAGAACTCAACCCAAACATTTTTTGTAGTTATAGTATTATCTGTTCTCTTTGTAACCAGTTTGGACTAGTTATCAAGGATGACAAGTTAGAGATATTCCATTTCTCCAGATCTACAAAAAATACTCAACTGCCTCCTTTAGACCTTCAACCTTTAGAAGAACATTTACTTCATCTAAAAGATATGTAGTGATATCTTAGATTTCACTTTGACAAGAAACTTTCTTTTTGCCAACACATTCACTATCATGCTAATAAAGCTCTTTCCACAATTAAAGGCATGAAGATGTTGGGCAACTCAAATAGTAAATTATCTCTGATATACAAATAACTTTTCTATAGAATGTGTATACTTCCCATAGTGCTATATGAATTTCAACTGTGATACTTCAAAGAAGCACTACTTTACTAACCACTCAAGGAGCTGAAAAAAATACAAAGAAGAGTGGCATTATAGATTACAGGAGCTTTTTATACTTTACCAACCTAGGGAGTTAAAACTATTACTGGACTTATTCCTATTTAATTCTACCTTAACAAGATTACAGGTTAACATCATTTACAAATAGCATCTTTTCCTAAACAATATGCCATCAGCTCTATTCTAAATGAACATTATTTTAAAAAAGCTTTGCAATATTATATGACTATAATGTTCCTCACAAATAAACAATGACTAAATTCCAAGTATCCTATCATTGATAATTGTCTAAATGATATCTTTTCTTTATTTAATACCCTTAACATAGAACTTACTCCAGGTTTCCATCTGGTAAACAATTTTTCTGATTGCTTTTCTTTTATTAGTCAAAAATATTTCAAAGCACTAACTACATATCACAATAAACTGGATAATGTCTATAAATATTCTCTTATTAATCAAAACACTGTGCTTATTATAGCAGACAGTATCAAGAATAACATTGCTATCTCAATTTCACATATTTGCAGAGGCCAAGAAATTATTACCAAATCTATTCACCATACAATGAATATGACTTCTACTAAAGCAAAACTATTTGCTATCAGATGTAGTATCAATCATGCTATCCACCTACAAAATTTTACTCAAATTGTTGTCATTACTGATGCTATCCTAGCAGCCAAGCAGAATTTCAATTTATCTGTTTATCTATACCAACTTTATTCCATTGCAATATTGAAGGATCTCAAAGAATTCTTCACCACAAATTCTGACAATTTCATTGTGTTCTAGAATTGTCCTAAAAATATTAAGTGGTCTCCCTATTTACTAGTTGACAAACAGTTGAAGCAGCTCAAGATTGATTCTTTACTCTCAAGTAGATCATCATGAAAGTTCAGTAGAAAAGAAGATTGTAATTCTATCATTCACAAATAGTAGATGTATTTCCAAGCCCCAGAATACAAAGAGAGAAACTTTCCCAACTTAAATAATTATAATGACCAACTTATCCAGCCTATTTATACTAAAAACAGTGCTTGGCTGAAACATTTCAGATCTTCAAATTCAATGTGTGCTCATGTTACCAGATTAGTCACAAACTATATACCAATTGGCAAATATAGGCTTAGGTTCTTCTCCAAGAAATCTATTGCTTGTCTATATAGAGAATATTCCATCAAAATGAGAAGATACATTCTTCATGAGTGTCTGTAGTATAAAAAGTCTTGGAATCTGAAGAGAGAATCCTTGAAGGACTTTCTTACTTTCTTAGAGTTCAATCCTGGAGCCTTCTACTTCTAGGAGGGTATTACTTGGCTAGAGGTCTCCTCTTATCATTATATTGCTTTCATGGTAAACACATGAATTTTAGGATAGTGTAAGTAAACCTTCTGTTTCACCTAAATTCAAGTCTATAGCACCTACCAAAGTCTGAGTCAATTCTATAGTCCTCTCATTCCCCAAGACCTATACTGATGTCCCACTGCAACACTATCAGATTTTCTTAACCCCCACAGTACTTCCACTAATACCTACTCACTCCCTCACAACCATTAACTTGCCTTCTTCAGCCACCAACCAATGAGCTTCCACCATCTGGCAATGTTTCACTAAGGTTTCTAACTATACAGCTTCATCATTCTGTAGTTAGGTTATCAAATGTTCCACCTGATATCCTACTTGATTGGTATAGACTCTTAGGTACTTAGAGTAGCTATTATCTCTAGGAAACTCTATCTTGTTCTCTTAAGATTTTTCTGGAAGTGAGTCATATATATAGCACTGTTGGATAATAGCATTTAGGATTTCTCTAAAGTTGTAAACTCCACTGAAATACTATGGTCTTTGCCCAGTTGCCCTAACAGATAGGGTAAATTAAGAGTATAGACCGTCATATAACAGTATACATAATTTATGAATAAAGCAAGAATTTCTTGTTGAATTCTTCTTGTAATCTCTATAAGAGTTCTATTGAGTAACTACTTAGTATATTCTTAAGTTGTCCTAACTTGTAGTTATCACAAAATAGATGTAGAAGCTCTAAAAGAAGGTGTTCTGAAAAGTTCAAGACTAATGGAATTTATATAATATTTATTTTCATTATCAGAGTTTGTTGCTATCTTAAAGAGAAATACTAAAGCTATCGAAAAGTATATCAAAAGCATGTCTAGTGTCAATGCCAACCAAGTTCAATCCCCACAATTACCTCAATCTAAATCATACCTAAAGATTGTCAACATTGTCAAGATTACAGAAAAGTGGACTTTGTTTCTTTTTATCTTTTTTCTCATTTTTATTTTCTTTTCAATTTATTTTTCATTTTTTCTATTTTTAGAACTCTTGGGTTAGGGTTAGAAGTGATCGGTCACACTGTCACATCTGATGGTATGATCACAACATTGATTATAGGACTTAAGAGAAGGGAGTAGAAGGTTTTGGAGCAAAGTGATGTCATACAACAGGAACATCACATGTTGGCCTCATGCTTCACACATGGTCATCTAGGGTAGGGTGCACAGTAGCTAGCATGGACCATCTATAGGAGTATATAAGATAGACTATTTTGTAAAGAGCTCTTTATCGAGTTCTCTTGTATTTTCTCTAATACAAGAGTTTGACCTCTGAATCCACTCTAAGGTTCTAAGGTTATAACAGGCATCCCCTACCTGTCTGAAGTCACCAATACTCGCATCACATCAGAAGACATTGAGAGAATTCTCAAGAACACCCACATCTTCAATGACATCATCTTAGCTTCTAAACCCAGAATAATCAAGGTCTTCCTGAAATCTAATATGGCCATCATATGGATCAACATTTTGGATGCTCAAAGCAGCTCCAAAGCTAAATCTCTCATTAACCAAAAGTTCAACATAGAAAGATTCATCACAACTGTTCATAGCACTAACATAAACTCAAATGTCTTCCAATGCAAAAATTGCTGGAAATGGGGCCACACTGCAGGTGTTTGCAGAATTCAAGAGGCAAAGTGCATCAAATATAACAGCCCACATCAAACCATCCACCACAGAGAATTTGCATAGTACTGTAAGGCCAACAACAAAATCACCCCTCCCAGACTTGAAACAAAGAAGGGCAAACCCTATCCCCATTCCTTCAAATGCTCCAATTGCAAAGGCAAGCATCAAGCCAATTCTACAGATTGCCCATTCTGGAAACATCATTTCAATAAGGAATGGTATAGCAAGGAATATGCCAAGTTACATGAAAACTACAAGGAATCAATTCATTCATCTGTGAACACTGGCAAGATATGATTTGTAAAGATCTCAAAATCTTCTCTCAAAACATTTAGAAAAACTCTCTTCTTATCAACACCATCCTAGAAGTCAATTCTTCCTTTGACATCATCTTCATCCAAGAACTCTCTTAGTCTTCTATTCACTCCATCTCTAACTCATCAAATTGCAAGGGAGATATCCTTGTTAGCATGGTAAACCATTCCAACTGGCTAACATTCATGAGACCCAACACCACTGAATCTGACTACCCAAGAGTCATTGTCTACATCAACATTAGACTCTCTTCCTTTTGGTTCTCTATTTGCAAAGACATTATCAACCACAGCAATATTCTCCTTGCCTCTTTCTTTAATAACAGAGAACTCTTCTGGCTAATGAATGTATATTCTGATGCCTCCTATTCTGCTTTAAAGCATCTAAAGGATACTGAAGTTAACATTTGAAATCTCCTCATTATGATGGGCGATTTTAACATCAGGGATAGCTTATAGGATTCCTCCTTTTTGCATCATTCATTTATTAGCAATGATTTAATCATTATAACAGACTCCTTTAATTTATCATTGTCAGTCCCTACTAATCAAATCCCCACCAGATACAGAGACAATATCAATGATTCAAATTTGACCATTGATCTTGTGTTTCTCCAATATGACTTGTCTGCTCTCAACAACCACTCCATTCATCCTGAGTGGTGCCTCTCATCTGATCATACTCCCTTGACTGTCACAATCCCCATTTCAGAGGAGATTATCAATATATGTAAAAGTACTATCCAGAAAGATAGCACTGAAGAAGCTCAGTTTGTAAAAAACACTATTAATGCTATCAAGAACTGGAACATTTTGAATCTCTCAGACATTCATGCACTAGAAAATGTTATCAACAACTTTACCAAAAATGTGGATGATGTGTAGAACAAAAATGCAAAACTCACTAACATCACATGGTACTCCAAGAGTTGGTAGGTGTCACAAACTTCATTCAGCTTGTATCTCCACAACCAGTGGACCGATTTTCACAAAATAAGTTGCGCTGGAAAGCCCAAAATGGGGGCTATCCGCATATATGTGGAATGTACAAAAGCAACAACAAATGACCGAGATATCAGGCCATCAGTAGCTGTAAAAGCTTTGTCTGCTAATATATCATGAATGGCTGAACAGATTCGCACGATTAAACTTGTGTTGGAAAGTGCTCATCAATCTGTTTACAACAATATATGATATGTCTCAAAGTAATAAGTATTGGTAGAGATATAAGCATATCAATGTAGTGACATAATTAGTTATCTTCTAATATTAGCCTGACAGCTGCTATAACAGATGACAGCTCCCATCAGGTACAAGTTTTGATCATGTGATGGCAACAGCTTGCACATGGACCATTACTCTTTTGTATATATATCTCTGTGTCTGAAGACTA